>WPCI01038605.1_pt1 | contig 73441 bp, 70 predicted proteins | sample 5399871 | NCBI WGS metagenome assembly WPCI01 (sample SAMN12869469, study PRJNA574797) | sludge metagenome | isolation source: wastewater treatment of pH7 | place: China:Beijing | collected 2019-05-20 | reverse complement strand
GACAAAATCACTCACTTAGATGAAGTGATGATGATTCGTGTAGATGAAGCGCTACAAATTAGTTTAGGACTAATAGATTTTTAAATCGGCAGTTTAAGTTGCTCTCTTTGAAGGGCAACTTTTTTTATTATAGAGGAGGTTACGGTTGTATATGGAAATGGTAGATAATCGACAAGCGTTAATGAAAATGTTAGTGAAAGAATTAGGCTTTACCGAAAAGCAAGTTCGTCATGTTATTCAATTAACAGAAGAAGGTAACACAGTTCCATTTATTGCTCGTTACCGAAAAGAATGGACAGGCTCTTTAGATGAGGTGCAAATTCGTACGATTTTAGAGAGATGGCAATATATGATGCAACTTGAAGATAGGAAGGAAGAAGTTCTTCGTCTTATTGATGAGAAGGGGAAACTGACAGAAGAGCTACGACAGCAAATTGTTAAAGCTACAAAGTTGCAAGAAGTAGAAGATCTATATCGTCCATATAAAGAGAAAAGAAGAACGAAAGCGACAGTTGCTAAAGAAAAAGGATTAGAACCATTAGCTGAATGGTTATTGTTATATAAGAAAGAAGATCCGGCTAAAAAGGCAGTGGAATTTATTAATGTAGAGAAAGAAGTGCAATCTGCAGAAGAAGCTTTACAAGGTGCACAAGACATTATTGCAGAAATGGTTTCAGATGAAGCTGCGTATCGTAGTTGGATTCGAAATGTTACTTTTAGAAAAGGTGTTATGTCTTCTTCCGTGAAAGATGAAGAAAAAGATGAAAAGAATATATATGAAATGTATTACAGTTATGAAGAACCATTGCAAAAAGTAGTACCACATCGTGTATTAGCAATGAATCGTGGCGAGAAAGAAGATATATTGAGAGTTGCTGTTGTTCCGCCAGTAGATGAGATAGTAACCTTCTTAAATAAGAAAGTAATTCGTGATAACGATTCGAAAAGTGCACATTATGTACAATTAGCGATTGAAGATGGTTATAAACGATTAATTCAATCTTCAATCGAAAGAGAGATTCGTAAAGAATTAACAGAAACAGCTGAAGAACAAGCAATACATATTTTCTCTGAGAACTTACGTAACTTATTATTACAACCTCCGATGAAAGGGAAAGTCGTGCTAGCGGTAGATCCGGCATATAGAACTGGTTGTAAATTGTCTGTAGTAGATGATACGGGGAAAGTACTACATATCGATGTTATTTATCCGCATCCACCTGTTCGTAAATATGAGGATGCAAAAACGAAAGTTCTTTCTATTATAGATAAATATCAAGTTGAAATGATTGCAATTGGTAATGGGACAGCATCTAGAGAAACAGAAGAGTTTATAGTAGATGTATTACAAAGTGTGAACCGAGATGTCTTTTATATTATTGTAAATGAAGCGGGTGCTAGTGTATATTCAGCTTCTGATTTAGCCCGTGAGGAATTCCCAAATTTACAAGTTGAAGAGAGAAGTGCCGTTTCTATTGGGAGACGTCTGCAAGATCCACTTGCTGAACTTGTGAAAATTGATCCTAAATCAGTTGGGGTTGGACAATACCAACATGATGTATCTCAAAAGAGACTGAATGAGTCATTAACATTTGTAGTAGAAACAGCTGTTAACCAAGTTGGGGTTAATGTAAATACGGCTTCGGTTGCATTGTTACAATATGTTTCAGGTTTATCGAAAACTGTTGCGAAAAATATTGTAGCAAAGAGAGAAGAAGATGGGAAATTCACGAAGCGCACGGAATTAAAGAAAATCCCACGTTTAGGTGCAAAGACTTATGAACAATGTATAGGTTTCTTACGTATACTAGAAGGAGCGAATCCATTAGATCGAACAGGTATTCATCCAGAGCAATATAAAAATGTTGAATTGTTATTGAAGAGTCTAGGGTTATCGATAGATGACGTAGGACAACCGCAATTACAAAAGAGATTGGAAGAAGTAGAGATTTCTAAGTTATCTCAAGAAACAGGAGTTGGGGAGCCGACGTTAGTTGATATTATAGATGCGCTTATTAGTCCTGAACGAGATATGAGGGATGAGTTGCCTAAACCACTTTTGAAAAAAGGGATTTTGAAATTAGAAGATTTAAAACGTGGTATGGAACTAGAAGGAACAGTTCGTAACGTTGTTGATTTTGGTGCTTTTGTTGATGTTGGTGTAAAGCAAGATGGTTTAGTACATATTTCTAAACTTAGCAAACAGTTTGTAAAGCATCCGTTAGATGTTGTATCAGTAGGGCAAATTGTAAAAGTATGGGTAGATGATATTGATACAAAAAAAGGACGCGTTGCACTATCTATGTTGCCGATTGAATAGTAAGAGAAGAGAGCAGATGAAACTGCTCTTTTTTTATGAAATAAAAAGTGTAATGGATTATGAGCTTTGATGTATTTTGCTATAATAAAACCAGCATTCATTTAATAACTTAATTTGATACCGGTTTTTTTCGAAATATGCACGTTGCATTTGTTTTTTTAGCCACGTAGGCATAGGAATCCCTCCTTGTTTAATCCTGCTCTCAAAAATTTAAAATGCTATTGATGAGAGGTTGGTGAGTGGATTTCTATTCATGTTTTGTTTTTAGAAACCACGCTTCTTACATGAGGATGGGTATATGTACTATTTAATATATGTATAAGAAGGGAGAAAAGTGTAAAAATATTTTTTTGTTTAGGAGGAATGAGAGTGGATGAGCAAGAAATTCAGCGACTAGTGGAAGAAGTGTCACTACAATACTTTGAGATGCCGTTCTTACATAAAGCGGTGTTTAATAATAGATTACGTACAACTGGTGGGCGTTATTTATTGAAGAGTCATAATATCGAACTGAATTATCGATATTACGAATTGTATGGTGAAGAAGAGTTAGTCGGGATTATTAAACATGAGCTTTGTCATTATCACTTACATATTGCAGGAAGAGGGTATAAGCACGGGGACAGGGATTTTCGTGAGTTGTTAAAGGAAGTTGATGCACCACGTTTTTGTAAACGAATGATTAATGAAGAGAAGGAAAAAAAGATTTATAAGTATGAATGTATGGAGTGTTCACTTCAATATGTAAGAAGGCGTCAAATAAATATAAAAAGATATGTCTGTGGAAAGTGTAAAGGGAAACTCAAACCGATATCGAAAACATCTTGACAGTAAAAACGCAATCCAGTATATTATAAACATGTCACGTTTGAACAAGATGTTGTTAAAAACTTCTTGACTTACAGAGAGAATTTTTATAAGATACAAATTGTCTTCATTATTCCGCAGTAGCTCAGTGGTAGAGCTATCGGCTGTTAACCGATCGGTCGTAGGTTCGAGTCCTACCTGCGGAGCCATGGCCCGTTGGTCAAGTGGTTAAGACACCGCCCTTTCACGGCGGTAACACGGGTTCGAATCCCGTACGGGTCATAAAAAAAGAGTCAGCAATATGCTGACTCTTTTTTATTGTGCGTCCATTCTCCTTTATCAACTGATTTTCCTGAAATAAATAAAGGGATTTAGGAAAAGCTATGGTATGTATAAAAAGGAGGAGATACAAATGACACGAGTGAGAGACTTGATGAGCACTCATATTGTACAGTGTACACCGTTAGACAATGTATATGAAGCTGCTGTAAAGATGAAAGAAGAATCGATTGGATTGATCCCGGTTGTTGAAAATGAACAAGTTGTTGGTCTTGTTACGGACCGAGATTTAGTTGTTCGAGGGATTGCTGAAAAACATCCTGGATCTAATAAAATTACAAATGTAATGACAAAAAACATTGTTTCAGTTTCTCCAGATGATCCTATTGAAAAGGCTACAGAGTTAATGGCACAGTATCAAATTAGACGATTGCCAGTAGTTGAGAGTGGTCAACTCGTTGGGATGTTAGCACTAGGAGATTTAGCTATAAAAGAATCGGCAGATGATCAAGCGGGATTTGCTTTAAGTGAAATATCAGAGCATACGGAATGAAGTGAGACTTTAATTAGTGTAATACGTTACGTATAAAAATCAGATACATTATTCTAGTATATAGGGTTAAGCTAATATGTTAGCATGATGTATCTGAGCCATTATATAATAAGTATACAGTTAGTAATTTCGACAGTTTATTTAAATTTGTCATTCCTAATTATAAATAAGAGAAAAAATGATATACTGATAGATATAAGTATTATGATTGATTTCGAATATAACAATATTCATTGTTAATGATGTGATAATGGATTAATATTTCCTATGTAGATAAAAGGGAAGGGGAATTATATGAAGGCTGTACAGCGCGATCCAAATTGGAATTTGGTTACAGATACATATATAGAACCAAATAATTTCGCTGAATTATTTTCTTTGCTTGTACCTTGTCATCCAAAAGGTGAAGGGAAAGAACGAACTATATTAGTGTGGAAAGAAAAAGAATTTTATAAAGAAGAAAATTTAGCGGCATTTATCGTATATGGAATGAATAAAGCAAAGAATTTACCGCAATTTCATAAAGACGAAATTCCAACTTTAGTACGTATTCTTCGCTTATGCCAAGAAATTGGTTGGTATGAAGAAGCGAATACTTTTATGGTAACTCAAGGGCTAGCTGAGTTTGTTCATACTTCATTGGAATATGAAACGTGGGATCTTTTGACGCAGGCGGTTGCTTTAAACTATTTAATAATTAAATATCGTATTGGTGAATTAACTGATGGAGATGTAGAAATTTGGGATAGAGTTAAATTTAATGAGAAATGTATAACAGACTGTAAACATTTATTATCCCATAAAGAAGTATTAGAATTTACATTTTTTTATATGTGTAAGAGAGCTAAGTCACTATCAAAAGAGCAATTAAATAGTGATATGATGAGTTTAGCGATGTATTGTAATACTTTTGTTTATGACTTATATACATATGATTTATTACGAAAGTATCGTAAGTGTACAGACTTTCTATCATATTATGGACCTAGTCAAGCGGTGTTAGCTTGCCAAAGGGCTGTACTTTCTCAAATTTCAGATCGATTAGACCCACTCAAGACTACTCATGTAGATGATTATTTATATGTAATGAAAGATATGATGGAGCATATGACGATAGGGATAATGGATCGATATGATCATTTTATTGGAAAATTATTATCATATGTGCCATTTTTTGAAATGATCCAAGTTCCACAACATGCATATTATTGTGAAGAATTATTGTATATTTGTAAGGGCATTAAATATAAAGAAGAAATATTACGCAATTATATATTTATACAATTACATGACTGTTTACCATCTTTCTTTAAACTGTTTCTTAAAAATAAGCGTTATGCAACGATTCATGATATTCTGTTCTATTGGTGTGATGATGAACAAAGAATGAGCTTAGAGAAAAAATATAATCTTAGCTTTATTTATGAAAAATATGCTTGTGGATAAAGAGCACTTTCTATATAAATTAAAAAGGATCTCAATTGTGAGATCCTTTTTTTATTAGTAAAGCAAGGAGAATGTAATTAAGACGAGAAATAACATTCCATAAAGGAGAAATTGTGCCGTATAGCTTCCTTGTATACCAAAAAAAGTATTTGTTTTTTTATATAAATTCAATATATATTTTATCGGATTATCTTTGAAAGATTGGTACACAGTGTCTCCTCTTTCTAAGCTTCTTGTTCGTGTTTTTTGTTATTAGGGACATGAATGTATCTAGCTATGAATAATAAAACCGCCATAAAAAATACGGGAAATACGGTAGATAAATAAAAACCATTACTAATAATATTTGTTATTAAAGCACTTAATAGAAAAATGGCATTATAAATATGGGCAATTTTTTGTTTTAGTTGAACTTGAAAAGCTTCCATCATAATTTCTAAAGCAACAAAAGCAATGATAATAGATAAAAATACAGTATTTGTATTATAAATTACTAAGCAACAGATTAGGCCTAAAAAGGCTAAGTATTCAATTAAGAGAGGTATATTGATATTGCGTGGCATACAATTTACCTAACTAAATATGGCAGTGGGTTTACTGCATTTGTTTTTTCAAAATTCCATTCTCCATTGTGTAATTCAAAATGAAGATGTTGCCCGTATGAATGACCTGTGTTTCCCATATGACCTACTAATTGTCCAGCTTGTACTTGATCACCAGCTTGTACAGTGCGATCTTTCATGTGAGCATAGACTGTTGTATATAATTTCCCGTTTATTTGATGGGCGATGAACACAACATTGCCATAGCTAGCTGAATAATATGATTTCACGACTTTACCTGCCGCAGCAGCCTGGATAGAGACATTACCCTGAGCTGCGATATCTATACCATAATGCATTTGTTCCCAGCGCATATCAAATGTTGAGCTAATTTTTCCTTGAGTAGGGAATTTGAAAACGGCTGGAATGGAAGTAGGTTGAGTCGTTTGAGCTTGTGATTGCGTTTGATTTTGCACTACATAATGCTTTGCCACATATCCGTATCCTGTGCCAAAACGAATTTTATACCAAGTTCCTACAGTTTCCACTACTTGTAATTGTGTACCATTTTGTAATGAACCAAGTAGTGCGCTACTTGTACTAGCGTTGCTACGCACATTAAGTTTAGGTGTTGCAACTGTGTATTTCGTATTATTTTGAACTGTGATGCCTTTTACTAAAGGCTGTGAACCATTAGATACGAATGCCTTTTGTACGTAACCTGTTTTGCCATTATGTAAAATTTTATACCATTCACCTTGTTCTTCTTGAATAGTAACGAATTTCCCATTTGGTAATACATCTAAAATTGAAGATTCTAAATTAGGTTCAGAACGAACGTTTAATGCATTGGCATTGACGATATATTGATTATTAGATTGAAGTTTGTTTTTTAGTAGAATAGAATCTTTTTGTACGTAACCTACTTTATTATTAACAGATACTTTATACCAGCCATTAGTTGTTTCAAGTATATTCACTTTCGTATTAAAGCGAATTGTATCAATTGATGAGCTATTTGCGTTATCTTTTGTATGTAAGGCTACTTGATCGACTTTGACATATCCAGTTTTCACATTAGATAATTGTTCAGCGTTGGCTGTTTGTACATTTGTTTCTCCCATAGAAGGAAGTAAAGAAGCAATTGCGACAGTAGTTGCTGTTAAAGCAGTAGCTTTCATATTCATATAATAGAGACCTCCTCTAGTTGTATAGTTGTAATTTTATTATAGTATAAAGATATAATATAGTGGGTGTATTCACATAAATGTAATATGAAATCAATATAAAAATAAATTTTTTGAGGATAATGATTCCTTTTTATCCAATTTATTAGGATAATAATTTCTAAGATAGAATATAAGTGTTATATGGTTTTGTTATTTTGTTGACAATTGAGAAAATTAAAACAGTTGATGATGTCTTATTACGGTGTTATACTGACAGTGATAATTTTATAGTTTGCTAGGAGAGCTGGTGTTGCCAGCTGAGAGTAAGACCTTAAGTCTTTGATCCTTTTTATTACCTGATCTAGATTATGCTAGCGTAGGGAAGCAATTCGGACACTAATAATGAGTCCCCGTTTCTTTGCGTATAGAAACGGGGCTTTTTTATTTGAAAATTTCATATTGAAACCACTAGGGGTGCTTGTTGTGCTGAGAGAGGAATAATCCTTAACCCTTACAGACCTGATCTAGATAATACTAGCGAAGGGAAGTGGAGCAACGAATAAATTATAATTTTATTTGCTGTAACCACTTCTTATTTAGAAGTGGTTTTTTATTTAGATATATAAATTGAAAGGGGATAGAGAAATGAAATTTTGCGATAGATTATTAGAAACTGTACAACCAGTTTGGGAGATGAGTCATAATCATCCATTTGTTGTAGGTATGGGGGATGGTACGTTAGAAAAAGATAAGTTTCAGTATTATATTATTCAAGATTATTTATACTTGTTAGATTATGCAAAGTTATATGCGATCGGTGTTGTAAAGGCAACAAATCCACAAGTTATGGGGAAATTTGCTGAACAAATTGATGGGATATTAAACGGAGAAATGACAATTCATAAACAGTATGCAAAAAGACTTGGAATTTCTATAGAGGAGATAGAGTCTGCAAAGCCATCTGCTAAAAATTTAGCTTATACAAATTACATGATGTCTGTATCTCAAAATGGCACACTTGCGGAATTAATAGCAGCACTTCTTCCATGTATGTGGAGCTACTGGGAGATTGGAAAGCGTTTAAATGATATTCCTGGAGCAAGAGATCATGAGTTCTTTGGTGAGTGGATTCAAGGCTATAGCTCTGAAGAATATGGCAACCTTTGTGTTTGGTTAATCGATTTATTAAATGAAATGGCAGTTGGAAAGTCTGAAAAAGAGCTAGATCGATTAGAGGAGATTTTCCTATATTCCAGTCGATTTGAATATTTATTCTGGGATATGTCCTACCGTAAGGAGATGTGGGGATTTGAGGAGCAAGAACATACTACAGTTTCATAATGTTTCTTTTCATTATGATGAGAAGCCAATCATTAATGAATTAAATGCTTCTATACAAGATAAAGAGTTTGTAAGCATTATCGGACCGAGTGGATGCGGGAAAAGTACTTTATTTCGCCTTATTACAGGTTTAGAAGAAGCGAGTACAGGACAGATAGAACTAACAGAAACAAAGAGCCATCCTGTAGGGTATATGCCCCAAAAAGATATGCTCCTGCCATGGAGAACGATTATTGAGAATGCGGCCCTGCCGCTAGAGTGCCAAGGTGTACAGAAGAAAGAAGCACAAATAAAGGCAAAGGAACTGTTACACAAATTTGGTTTACAAGGATATGAGACAAAATATCCGAAAGATTTATCTGGTGGTATGAGGCAACGCGTATCTTTCATTCGAACTTTATTAACAGGCGGAGAGATATTGCTCTTAGATGAACCGTTTAGCGCGTTGGATGCTTTAACGAAGGCATCTTTGCAGGAATGGTTGTTTGAACAATGGAAAGAGTGGGAAAAAACAATTTTATTTATCACTCATGATGTGGAAGAAGCATTGTTTCTTTCTAATCGAATTTTAGTGGTAGAGCAGCAACCGATAACTACTTTAACCGAGAGGATTGTACCGCTTGATCATAATCGGACAAGAAAAGATTTATATAAACCGGAAGTATTAGCGCTGAAAGATGAGCTTCTTAGTATGTTGCAAAGGCAGGTACTCGTATGATGAACCGGTTGAAGGAGCTATTACCTGCTCTTACACTTTCTAGTATTTTACTTGCTCTTTGGGAAGTAGGCGCAAGAATTGTAGATGAAATGTACATTTTACCGTCACCGTCTGCAATTGTAATGAAGATATGGAAACTAAAAGACATATTATTTATGGTTCATTTGCCAGCAACATTATATGTCGTTTTAATAGGGGTGGCTATTTCTATCGTACTTGGGGTAGGGCTAGCGATGTTAATGAATGCGAGTAATTGGATGGAGAGAGCATTTTATCCATTATTAGTTGCCTCACAAACGATTCCTATTACAGCGCTTGCTCCGCTTTTCGTTTTATGGTTTGGATATACGATCTGGAGTAAGGTTGTTGTTACGGTTTTAATTACGTTTTTCCCAATTGCAGTTAATACGTATGATGGACTGCGCAGTACGAAAAAAGAATGGGAAGAGCTTTTAGTTACGTATGGGGCAACGAAAAAAGATGTTTTTCTTAAATTAAAATTGCCGTCTGCACTTCCTTATTTTTTCTCAGCTTTAAAAATTGCAGTACCGCTTAGTGTAATTGGGGCGGCAATTGGTGAATGGCTCGGTGCACAAGCGGGGCTAGGATATTTCAGTAAGAGAATGATGACGCAATTAGACGGGGCAGGTGTATTTGCACCCATTGTATTGTTATCGTTATTAGCTATTTTCTTCGTCGTACTTATTTCGGTATTAGAAAAGAAATTCATTAGTTGGAGGAAGCATTCATGAAATTTTTAAAACGCATCTTTGTGCTTACATTATTAGTTGCAATGATTGCTGGATGTTCGAGTAATTCAGCATCAGATAAGAATAAAAAAGAGAAAGAAATAACGGTCATGCTTGATTGGTACCCAAATGCGGTACATAGCTTTATTTATGCGGCAATTGAAAAAGGTTACTTTAAAGAAGAAGGAGTAAAGGTAAATATTAAATTCCCTTCTAATCCGACTGACCCATTAACGTTAGCAGCTGCAGGAAAAGTAACAGTTGGCTTATATTATCAGCCAGATGTTGTCATGGCAAAAGCAAATGAACAAATTCCAGTGAAATCAATTGGAGCTGTCGTACGTTCACCATTAAATCATGTTGTATCGCTGAAGTCTGCAGGCATTCAATCGCCAAAAGATTTAGAGGGTAAAACAGTTGGGTATTCTGGAACACCTTTAAGTGAGATGTATTTAAAAACGATGGTAAAAGAAGCTGGTGGTAATCCAGATACAGTGAAAGTAGTCGATGTTGGTTTTGATTTAGTACCAGCATTAATTACGAAAAAAGTGGATGCGGTAACAGGAGCATATATTAACCACGAAGTACCTGTTATGCGTCATGAAGGTCATGAACCAGCATACTTTAATCCAGCAGATTATGGTGTACCGAATTATCATGAGCTCGTATTTGTAACAGGTGATAAAACATTGAAAAAAGATAAAGAAGCTTTGCAAGCTTTCTTGCGTGGTACGAAAAAAGGCTATGATTTTATGAAGAAAAACCCAGATGAAGCATTGAATATTTTATTAAATCATCAAGAAAAAGAAAACTTCCCACTTGTGCCAGAAGTTGAAAAGGAAAGTATGAAAATTTTATTAGAGAAGATGGAAACGAAAGATGAGCCATTTTTATCAGATTCAAAAGAGTCATGGGAGAAACAAAATAAATGGTTGAAAGATAAAGGAATGACGAAAGAAATCGTTCCGGCCGATGAGTTATTCGAAAACATTTTAAAGTAGGCGAATGAATATGAAAAATGAGCTTCATGTAATCTCAAATGGTCACATGTCATTCGAAGAGTTAGTGAATGTAGCGATGCAAATTGAAAGTGAAATTGATTATTTGCATATTCGTGAGCGTGAGAAAAGTACGAAGGAATTGTATGAAGGTGTGGAAAGTCTTTTGAAGAAGGGCTTTCCAGCATCGAAAATAGTGATAAATGATCGAATTGATATTGCTATTTTATTAAATATTCCGCGCGTGCAGCTAGGATATCGAAGCGCAGATGTAAGGTCAGTGAAAGAAAAGTTTTCTTATTTGCATGTCGGTTATTCTGTGCATTCTTTAGAAGAGGCGATTGATGCATTTAAGAATGGCGCGGATTCACTCGTCTATGGTCATGTATTTCCGACAGATTGTAAAAAAGGTGTGCCAGCGAGAGGGCTTGAAGAAATTTCAGACATTGCAAGGTGTTTATCCATACCGATTACAGCAATTGGAGGAATCACTCCGGAAAACACTGGAGATGTTCTTACTAACGGCGTCAGTGGTATTGCTGTTATGTCTGGGATTATAAGTAGTAGTAACCCGTATAGCAAAGCGAAATCTTATAAGGAATCAATAAGAAAGTGGGCGGAAAAACATGTGTAAGAAGTATGATGTAGCGATAATTGGCGGTGGTGTAATTGGTAGTTCAGTTGCACATTTTCTAGCAGAAAGAGGCCATAAAGTAGCGATTGTAGAGAAGCAACAGATTGCATCTGAAGCCTCGAAAGCAGCCGCTGGTTTACTTGGGGTGCAGGCAGAATGGGATGAATATGACCCGCTATTTGAACTTGCGAGAGAAAGCCGTGCTATATTTCCACAACTTGCAGAAGTTTTACGCGAAAAAACAGGCATCGATATTGGGTATGAAGAGAAAGGCATTTATCGCATTGCTCAAAATGAAGATGAGAAGGAAAGAATTCTTCACATTATGGATTGGCAGCAGAAAACCGGTGAAGATTCTTATTTCCTAGCGGGAGATCGTTTGCGAGAGAAAGAGCCGTATCTATCTGAGTCAATTATAGGGGCTGTATATTATCCGAAAGATGGTCATGTTATTGCACCAGAGCTTACGAAAGCATTCGCACATTCCGCATCATTCTCGGGTGCTGATATATATGAGCAAACAGAAGTATTTGATATCCGTATTGAAAATAATAAAGTGACTGGAATTGTGACAAGCGAAGGTATGATCACTTGCGAAAAAGTTGTTATTGCGGGTGGCTCATGGAGCACAAAGTTACTAGGTTATTTTCACCGCGAATGGGGTACATATCCAGTTAAAGGAGAAGTAGTAGCGGTCAGAAGTAGAAAACCACTTTTAAAGGCGCCTATTTTCCAAGAAAGATTTTACATTGCACCAAAGCGCGGCGGACGTTACGTAATTGGAGCAACGATGAAGCCCCGTACATTCAATAAAACTGTGCAACCAGAGAGTATTACTTCTATATTAGAGCGCGCGTATACAATATTGCCAGCATTAAAAGAAGCGGAATGGGAAAGCGCATGGGCAGGATTAAGACCACAGTCGAATCATGAAGCTCCTTATATGGGAGAGCATGAAGAAATAAAAGGTTTATATGCTTGCACAGGCCATTATCGAAACGGCATTTTATTAAGTCCTGTTTCTGGTCAATATATGGCTGATTTAATAGAAGGAAAGCAGGAGAATCACTTGCTAGATTCATTGCTTTCTAAAACAGTTTAGAAAGGGGATGAAAGTTTGAATTTAAAAATTAATGGTAATCAAATTGAAGTGCCAGAGAGTGTGAAAACAGTAGCTGAGCTACTTACACATTTAGAGTTAGATAACAGAATTGTTGTAGTAGAGCGTAATAAAGATATTTTACAAAAAGATGATCATACAGATACATCTGTTTTTGATGGAGACCAAATTGAGATTGTAACTTTCGTAGGAGGCGGTTGATTATGTTAAACATTGGACCATTTTCATTTCATTCTAGACTTTTATTAGGAACAGGAAAATTCCCTGATTTTGATGTGCAGCAAAAGGCAATTGATGTATCTGAGGCAGAAATTTTAACGTTCGCAGTACGTCGTATGGATATATTTGATGCAAAGCAGCCTAATTTATTAGAGAGACTTGATGTAAAAAAATATACGTTATTACCGAATACAGCCGGAGCAAAAAATGCTGAAGAAGCTGTTCGTATTGCAAAATTAGCAAAAGCTTCAGGGCTTTGCGACATGATAAAGGTAGAAGTTATTGGTGATGATAGAACGTTATTACCTGATCCGGTAGAGACGTTAAAGGCATCTGAAATGTTACTAGAAGAAGGATTTATCGTACTTCCGTACACATCTGATGATGTTGTATTAGCACGTAAATTACAAGAACTTGGCGTGCATGCGATTATGCCAGGAGCATCTCCAATTGGATCAGGACTTGGTATTGTAAATCCATTGAATTTGAGCTTTATTATTGAACAAGCGACATTACCAGTTATCGTTGATGCTGGTATCGGTAGCCCGGCTGATGCGGCATTTGCGATGGAATTAGGAGCAGATGGTGTGTTATTAAATACAGCTGTATCAGGAGCAAAAGATCCTATTAAAATGGCACAAGCAATGAAATTAAGTATTGAGGCAGGCCGTTTAGGCTTTGAAGCAGGTCGTATTGCACGTAAACGTTGTGCAACAGCAAGTAGTCCTTTAGAAGGAATGAGCGTAGTTGAATAATCGATATTCTCGCCAAGAACTATTTTCTCCAATTGGAGAAGAAGGACAGCAAAAGATAAGGGAAAAGCATGTGCTCATTATCGGTGCAGGCGCACTAGGTAGTGCAAATGCAGAAATGTTTGTAAGAGCTGGTGTTGGCACAGTAACGATTGTTGACCGGGATTATGTCGATTGGAGTAATTTACAAAGGCAGCAATTGTATGCAGAGAGTGATGTGGAAAATAATCTTCCGAAAGCTGTAGCAGCGAAGAAGCGTCTAGAAGAGATTAATAGTGAAGTAAGAGTAGAAGCGCTCGTTCAAGATGTAACAGCTGAGGAGTTAGAAGAACTCGTTACAAACGTTGATGTAATGATTGATGCAACTGATAATTTCGAAACGCGTTTCATTGTGAATGATATGGCACAAAAATATTCTATTCCATGGATTTACGGAGCATGTGTAGGGAGTTACGGTCTTTCTTACACAATCCTTCCTAGTAAAACGCCATGTTTATCTTGTTTATTACAATCGATTCCGCTTGGCGGAGCGACATGTGATACAGCGGGGATTATATCACCTGCTGTATCTCTCGTCGTTTCTCATCAAGTAACGGAAGCTCTTAAACTGTTAGTGGAAGATTACGAATCACTTCGAGATGGACTTGTATCGTTTGATGTATGGAAGAATGAATATTCATGTATGAATGTGCAAAAGCTTCGTAAACATAATTGCCCTTCGTGCGGAGAGAATGCATTATATCCTTATTTAAACAAAGAAAATACATCGAAAACAGCAGTTTTATGCGGGAGAAATACAGTTCAAATTAGACCACCTCATAAAGAGGAAATAGATTTTGAACGATACAAAGAGCTGCTGCATGATCGTGTGAATGATTTAAATGTAAATCCATATTTATTATCATTTTCTGTGGAAGAAAAGAGATTAGTTGCTTTTAAAGATGGTCGTGTACTTGTACATGGAACGAAAGATATAAGTGAAGCAAAAACAGTTTATCATCGTTATTTTGGATAGAAAAGGATGAGTGGGATGAAAGTAAATAAAGCTTTAACAATTGCAGGATCTGATAGTGGCGGCGGTGCCGGCATTCAAGCAGATTTAAAAACATTCCAAGAGCTTGGTGTGTATGGGATGACGGCTATTACGGCAATTACTGCTCAAAACACGCTTGGCGTTCAAGGGGTATATCCAGTTTCGTTAGAAGGTATTACGGAACAGTTGAATTCAATTGGTACGGATTTAACACCAGATGCTGTGAAATTAGGAATGTTATTTAGCAGCGAAATTATTCAAATTGTAGCAGAACATATTAATAAATTTGGCTGGAATAATATTGTACTAGATCCTGTTATGATTGCTAAGGGCGGTGCATCATTATTACAGCAAGAAGCAGTACAAGCGTTAAAAGAATATTTATTGCCAGTAGCAACAGTTGTAACGCCGAATGTTCCTGAGGCAGAAGTGTTAACGGGGCTAGAAATTCATAACGTTGAAGATAGTAAAGAGGCTGCAAAAGTATTGCATGAATTAGGGGCGAAATATGTACTTATGAAGGGCGGACATGCAGAATATCAAGGTAATGAAGTAATTGATTTACTTTTTGATGGAGAAAAGTTTATTGAATTTAGAAGTGAACGAATTCCTTCAAAGCAAACGCATGGAAGCGGGTGTACATTTGCTTCAGCGGTTACAGCTGGACTTGCGAAAGGATACTCAATTGAAGAGGCAGTTCAAGAAGCAAAACAATTTATTAGTATAGCAATTGAAGAGCCGCTACATATTGGAAGTGGTCATGGACCGACGAATCATTTTGCATATAAATTGAATAAAGCACATGTATAAGTAGACAAAAGTCAGTTGTATAACTGGCTTTTTTTTCTGTTTACTTTTTCTAGATACAAGAGTAATATATCAGCCAGAATATATTTTTTTGTAAACGCTGAGTCCAATTATATGGAGCGGAGGAACCAATTTGTGCAGTGTCACTAGGGGTGAATCTTTCAATTTTGAAAGTAGGGCTACTCTCAAAGTCCGAATCCGACAGCTAACTTCGTAAGCGTCTTGAGAGAGGACGGTGCCATGATGGATACATCACTTCATCGATCTGATTAGTATAGGGGAATATCAATCTATGTTTGAGTTCTTTTATGCTAAGGAGGATGAGGTACATGGAACTAACACTTATTTGTGTTGGAGAAGAAAGCAAGGTAAATAGTTTAATAGATTTAGTAGCGTTTCAACATGAGTTAATTATTTTTACCGCAAATGAAGAGATAGCGGCTGAAGTGAGGAATTGTGGGTTTGATTGGACGTATAGCTGTAGTAAGGAGCAGGATTTTGCTAGTGTTTGTGAGTGTATTAAGAAGGTGATTTTACTAGGGGATGAGCTTCCAATTATTAGCTTCTTTACAGAACACATTCGCTTTTCTTTTCAAGCACCTATTACTGTTGTTACAAGGAATAAACGATACCCAGCGAGGCTCTATGAAACAATTGGAGCTACATTTGTCGTGTTTACGAATTGTGATAATATTTCTTTTTTATTTTTTGAATAGGGCGGGGGAGAAGAAGATGAAGGTGTTGTTACTAGGAGATATAGCGAATCGTTGGGCGGTATCGGTAGAGCGAGTTCAAGAATTGGTGGTACTTGATCCTATTTTTCCAAGGCCCTATATCATATTGCCATCGAAAGACGCTTTATATTTAAAAACAGATGTTATCGAATATGAGCAGCTACATGCAGAATTGTCACAAGTTTATATTCGCGGGAGAAATTTACGTGCTTTTTTACGAGGAGAATAAATAGTGAATAAAAATAGAGCGAATGCTAAGTGCAACAAGCTATGCACTTCATGTCATTCGCTCTTTTTATTTCGTATTTAAAAGATCATTTATGTGAAAAAGAAAGAAAAGACGAGAAAACAGATGAAAAAATATTAATAACACTCAATGTAAGCGTTTAAATAGATGGATATTTTCTTATTTTCAGTAATTTAGCTCTTTACAAGTGAAAAATAGAGGAGTATATTTACTCTCATAAATCATTCATAAAATTTCCAAAAAAACCTAAAATCGCTGAGTTCCAGAAATGGAGCGGGGGAACCAATTTTGTGCATTGTCACTTGGGGTGAATCTTTCAGTTTTGAAAGTAGGGCTACTCTTTAGGCCCGAATCCGACAGCTAACCTCGTAAGCGTTTAGAGAGGAGGTTTACTTTTTGTTGTTCATTTTTTGAACACTGAGTAGAGCTCAGTGTTCTTTTTTAATATTTTAATGGTAAATTTTTCCAGAAAGGTGAGAGGGTAGCTATGTTAGATGTTGTAATGATCGGAATTTTTGTTGTGTTAGTCGCATCGATGGCAAGTCTTGCAAGTTGGTCAGATAAAGTTGTGAAAGAAGGGAAGCAATCATGATGATTGTTTTATCAGTTATTGTTGCAGCAATTACGGTGTACTTAGTGTATGCATTATTAAATCCGGAAAAGTTTTAATTAGGGGGAGTCATTCATTATGATCTGGGTTGCAGTCGTTATTACAATGCTATTGTTTATTCTTGTGGCAAAGCCAACGGGAATTTATTTAGAGAAAACCTTTCAAGGTAGTAAAAAGCTAGATAAAGTATTCGGGCCTTTTGAAAAACTTATTTTTAAAATTACGGGTGTAAAAGAATATAATCAAACGTGGAAACAGTACGCATTATCATTAGTTTTATTAAATGGATTTATGATTGTTGTCGTATATTTCATTTTCAGACTACAAGGAGTATTGCCATTAAATCCAGCACACATTGAAGGAATGGAGCCTACGCTCGCTTTTAATACAGCAATTAGTTTTATGGCTGATACGAACTTACAGCATTATAGCGGTGAAAATGGTTTATCTTATTTATCACAATTAATCGGAATTACATTCTTAATGTTTGCAGCACCGGCAACGACGTTAGCGCTCGTTATGGCATTTATAAGAGGGCTAGCTGGAAAAGAACTCGGTAACTTTTTCGTTGATTTTACGAGAGCATTAACGAGAGTGTTTCTTCCTATCACATTTATGGCGGCACTAGTCTTTGTCGCACTTGGTGTACCACAAACGTTAGACGGGGCAGTTACGGCGCAAACGATTGATGGCGCGAAACAAAGTATTTTACGCGGGCCAGTTGCATCATTCGTGTCCATTAAGGAACTTGGAAATAACGGCGGTGGATTTTTCGGAGCCAACTCTACGCATCCTTTCGAAAATCCAGGGCAAATGAGTAATATTTTGCAAATGATGCTTATGATGTTGTTGCCAACAGCACTTCCATTTACGTACGGACGAATGGTAGGAAATAAAAAACAAGGTCGCATCCTTTTCGTTTCACTATTCATGGTGTTTTTACTAGGATTTATAACAATTACGACATCTGAATTAAACGGGAATCCAGCTTTAAATGGAATGGGTATCGAACATGTACAAGGAAGTACAGAAGGAAAAGAAGTAAGGTTCGGAACAGTATTTTCTTCACTATACGCAACAGTAACGACAGCTGCTGAAACCGGAGCGGTGAATACGATGCATGATACGTTAACACCAATTGGTGGGTTAGTACCACTCGTAAATATGATGTTAAACACAGTATACGGCGGCGTTGGAGCAGGCTTTGTGAACATTATTATGTATGCGATTATCGCAGTTTTTATATCAGGATTGATGGTTGGACGGACACCGGAGTTTTTAGGTAAGAAAATTGAAGGGAAGGAAATGAAATTAATTGCGGTAACGATACTATTTCATCCACTGCTTATTTTAGGATTTTCAGCATTAGCTCTTTCAACAAGTTTAGGAACGGATGCTATTTCTCATTCCGGTTTCCACGGTTTGACGCAAGTAGTATATGAATATACATCGTCAGCTGCGAATAACGGATCTGGATTTGAAGGATTAGCGGATAATACACCGTTTTGGAATATTACAACTGGTTTAGTTATGTTTTTAGGACGCTATTTCAGTTTAATTACGATGCTAGCTGTTGCAGCTTCATTGAAAGAAAAGACGGTTGTACCAGAAACAGTCGGAACGTTCCGTACGGATAATAGTTTATTTGGCGGCATTTTCATCGGAACAATTGTAATTGTCGGTGCATTAACATTCTTCCCAATGTTGGTACTCGGTCCAATTGCAGAATTTCTTACATTGAAGTAATGGAGGGTAAATGATGAGACCGGTAGTAGTAAAAGAAAAAAGAGTAAATGAGTCGCAAATACATGTTGTAGAAGAGGAAGTTAGACAAGCGAAAACAATGGATCGTGATATCGTGACACATGCGATGAAACAGTCCTTTGCGAAATTGAATCCAAAAGTCATGATAAAGAATCCGATTATGTTTGTTGTAGAAATTGGATTTATCATTACGTTCATTTTATCGTTTCTTCCAAGTCATTCTAGTAGTGTACCAGGATGGTTTAATATAACAGTTTCTTTCATTCTCTTATTTACAGTTTTATTTGCTAATTTTGCAGAAGCATTAGCGGAAGGACGGGGGAAAGCGCAAGCCGATTCTTTAAAACATTCGAAGAAAGATGTGTTTGCCAATGTTGTAAAAGAAAATGGGAACATTGTTCAAGTTTCAGCAACGGATCTGAGAAAAGGTGATGTTGTTATTGTAAAACAAGGAGAAATGATTCCAAGTGATGGGGAAGTCATAAAAGGATTAGCATCTGTTGATGAATCTGCGATTACAGGGGAATCAGCTCCTGTAATAAAAGAAGCTGGCGGTGATTTTTGTTCCGTAACAGGCGGTACGATGGTTGTAAGTGATGAGATTACGATTATCATTACGAGTAATCCTGGTGAATCATTTATTGATAAAATGATCTCTTTAGTAGAAGGGGCTGCTCGTCAAAAAACACCGAATGAAATTGCTTTAAATACAGTATTAACGAGTTTAACGTTTATTTTCTTAATCGTTGTTGTGACGCTGCCGATTTTCACAAATTATTTAGGGTTTCAAATTGATACAGCTGTACTTGTAGCATTGTTAGTTTGTTTAATTCCAACGACAATTGGTGGATTATTATCAGCGATTGGTATTGCCGGGATGGACCGTGTGACAAAGTTTAATGTGTTAGCAATGTCGGGTAAAGCAGTAGAAGCTGCTGGCGATATTAATACAATTATTTTAGATAAAACGGGTACGATTACTTTCGGGAACAGAATGGCTCATACATTATTACCTGTAGGAAATGAAACGATTGAGCAAGTTGGAAAGTGGGCTGCGATTAGCTCAGTTTTAGATGAAACACCAGAAGGTCGATCTGTTATCGAGTATGTGCAAGCGAAATCTATATCATATAATAGAGAACTTGCGGAACAAGGTGAGTTTGTTCCATTTAAAGCAGAAACGAGAATGAGTGGTGTTGATTTACAGGACGGAACGAAAGTGAGAAAAGGTGCTGTCGGTAGCGTGATTGAATGGGTTCAGTCACAAGGTGGAACAATTCCGAAAGATGTAAATCAAAAAGCAGATTTCATTTCAAAAGAGGGCGGAACACCACTTGTAGTTGCAGTGAATAATCGTATTTACGGTTTAATCTATTTAAAAGATACAGTAAAACCTGGTATGCGTGAACGTTTTGAACAGTTGCGTCAAATGGGGATTAAAACGGTTATGTGTACAGGGGATAACCCATTAACAGCAGCAACCATTGCAAAAGAAGCAGGAGTAGATGAGTTTGTTGCTGAGTGCAAACCAGAAGATAAAATTGCAGTTATTAAAGCAGAGCAAGATAAAGGGAAACTCGTAGCGATGACAGGTGATGGTACAAATGATGCGCCGGCATTAGCACAGGCTGATGTTGGATTAGCGATGAATAGTGGTACAACAGCTGCGAAAGAAGCAGCCAATATGATTGATTTAGATTCGAACCCGACAAAAATTATTGAGGTTGTAGGAATCGGTAAGCAATTGTTAATGACACGTGGTGCGTTAACGACGTTTAGTATTGCAAATGATATAGCGAAATATTTTGCAATCATTCCAGCAATGTTTACACTTGCGATTCCGCAAATGGAAGCATTGAACATTATGAAACTAACATCACCACTGTCAGCGATTTTATCAGCATTACTATTTAATGCAGTTATTATTCCATTACTCATTCCATTGGCGATGAAAGGTATCGCATATAAACCGATGAGTTCGAATGCACTACTTGGCCGAAATCTACTTATTTATGGGCTTGGTGGAGTGATTGTACCGTTCATTGGAATTAAAGTAATTGATATGATTGTCGGCTTGTTCATATAAGGAAGAGGGGAAAGAGATGGCGAAGAAACAAAGTATACTATCACCAATCATCCGTATTACTTTTACATTTTTAGTGTTGTGCGGACTTGTATATCCGCTTATTGTTACTGGTATTGCACAAGCAGTAATGAAGGATAATGCGGATGGAAGTCTAATATATAATGATAAAAATGAAGTGATTGGTTCTAAATTAATCGGTCAAAATTTCACAGATCCACGTTATTTTCATGGGCGTGTCTCTAGTATTGAATATAAAGCAGAAGCGTCTGGTTCAAATAACTATGCACCGTCTAATCCAGATTTAGAGAAACGAGTAGAGAAAAGTATTGAAGAGTGGAAGAAACAAAATCCGAGCGTTCCAGTTACAGAAGTGCCAATCGATTTAGTGACAAATTCAGGTTCAGGGCTTGATCCTGACATTAGTCCGAAGGCAGCTTCCGTGCAGGTAGAGCGTATCTCTAAAATAACGAATATTCCGAAAGAAACGCTAAATCAATTGATTAAGGATCAAACAGAAGGTGCGGCACTTGGCTTATTTGGAGAAAACCGTGTGAACGTTTTAAAGTTAAATTTAGAATTACAGAAACTAATGAAATAGAAACAACGCTACCTCAATCTAAAGGATTGAGGTAGCGTTGTTTCAAAAGAAGGGTTGTGAATGTTTTGTATGCGGATGACTATAAACCAACTTTTCAAAGGCGAACACCAGAAGAGTATTTAGAATATATTCGTCAGCAAAACCGCGGGAAGTTAAAGCTATATGTAGGAGCAGCTCCAGGAGTAGGGAAAAGCTATAAAATGCTCTATGATGCTAGAGAGATGAAAAAGGACGGTATGGATATTGTAATTGGTTTAATTGAAACGCACGGGAGAAAAGAGACAGAAGACGCAATTGCTGATTTAGAAAAGGTTCCTTTAAAAGAAATAGAGTATAAAGGGAAAGTGTTTTATGAACTTGATGTGGAAGGAATTATAAAGCGTGCGCCGCAAGTCGTTGTAGTGGATGAACTTGCACATAGTAATATTCCCAGCTCTAAAAATAAGAAGCGTTATATGGATGTACAAGAATTGTTAGAGGCTGGTATATCCGTATTGTCAGCGTTTAATATTCAACATTTAGAAAGCGTTCATGACATTGTAGCTCAAATTACAAATGTAAAAGTAAGAGAACGAATTCCAGATTTTATTTTACAAAAAGCAAATGAAATTCAGCTCGTTGATGCAACGCCGGAAGTACTTCGGAAGAGGTTAATAGATGGAAAGATATATAAAGAAGAAAAAATTCAGCAAAGCTTACAAAATTTCTTTACGCTTAATAATTTAGGAGCACTAAGAGAATTATCACTTCGGGAAGTCGCTGACGATATGGACGAAAAGATTAGTCAAACAGTGATAGAACCAATCGGAGTGAAAGAAAAAATTCTCGTTTGTGTACAGTACAGTTCAACAGCAGAGAAATTAATAAGACGGGGCTGGCGCATGGCTGATCGCTTAAACGCTGAATTGTATGTATTAAATGTTGAAAGAGAAAATATAGACTCTCTTTCAGCTAGTAAAAAACAAACAATTGAAGAGTGGAAGTCGCTCACGAATCAATTTGATGCAAGTTTTGTATTAGAAGAAGCAAAAGGGAGAAAGCCTGCGGATGTTATTATTGAAGTCGCGAAAAGATTGCAAGTAACACAAATTTTACTTGGGCAATCAGCGAGAACGCGGTGGGAAGAAATTCGAAAAGGTTCTATTGTAAATGAAATTATGAGACAGACGAAACATATTGATATTCATATTGTTGCGGATCAAAGAGTTTAAAATAGAGACCATCTGTAGGTCTCTATTTTGCTTTTTGTGTGGCAGGGAAGCATAGCATTTTCATTGCATATAAGATTACAAGTAAAAACATAATTGCGCCTAGGAAGAAAATCCAAAAGTAATTTTGGTTAAATAAAAGAAATCCACCTATAAGTGGGCCTGTGCCCATACCAAGATAGCGGATGAAGTTGTACATACCGATAGCTGTTGCGCGTTCTTGTACGAATTCTTCCGTTAATAAAGTAGTGTGAGTTGGCATAGAAAGTCCCATACTAAAACCGTACAAAGATGTAACGATAATGATGAATGGGATATTAATGCTATATGTGAAAGAGAATAAAACGACACATATAATTTTGAAGAAACTCGTAATAAATAAAGTTTGCTTTGTTGTGAGGCGTTTTTGCAAAAACTTGTAGCAAAAACTTCCCAGCATGATAGAAAGAGACATTGGTACAAACATAAGACCAATTTCATTTACAGTTAAATGAAATGAATTTGTTAAAATACTCGGTAAAAAAACGAGAAAGCAAAAGTAAATACAAAATTGAATGAAGCCAATAAGAGTAATAGAAAATCCAGTTTTATTTTTTAAGATAAACCAGTAATTCTTTTTTGCTTGCGGTTGCTTAATTACAGTAGGTTTTGTTTCTGGAAGTAGTGAAAGGTTTATCATTAATAAAAGAATGCCAAGTATAGATAAAAATAGAAATACGGATAAGTGGCCATTTATACTGCCGAGATAACCACCAATGAGAGGACCAATCGCAGGTGCGAGGGCAAGTAACATTTGGTATAGGCTCATCGCTTCTCCGCGTTCTTTTCCTTCAAATAAATCGCCGATAATCGTTGCTGAAACTACAGGTATAGCCGCTATTCCTATAGCTTGAACAGCTCTAAAAAAGAGAAATAAATAAATGTTTGCCGAAAAAGCACATCCGATTGAACCAATTGTACTAATGACTAAACTAGGGATAAGGACAGATTTTCTCCCTTTTGTATCAATTAAAGGTCCATATACGAGCTGCATAATTGCAAGAATAAATGTGAAAAGTGAAACTGTTACATTTACAAGATAAGGAGAAGTATGAAAAGAACCTTGAATCATGGGCAAGATAGGTGTGTAAATATTTTGAGCGAAGGAACCAAGTAAGGCACTAATACAGACAACATATAAAATGAAATGTAGTTTGGATTTTTTCATTATGTTAACCTCCTTCTTTTTAGTTTCCCGGGAAACTAAATTTATTTTAACATGTTTTTCTAACTTGTAAATATGAAAAAAAGATTTTAAAATGGTATATAGTTAAATTGTTTCTTTGGAAACTTAGGGGGGCGAACGGATTGGATTATGTAACGAAACAAATGGAAATACTTTCGGACATTCGTACACTTTTGCATAAAAGAGAAGAACATTTGAAAGGACAAAATGAGAAGTTTCTTAGTGAGACAGGTGTAAGTGGTATGTCTTTATCTGAGTTACATGTAATTGAGTGTATCGGGAAAAATGGTCTGATGAATGTAACGGCAATTACGATAGAAATGGGAATGACGAAGGGTGCAATCTCTAAAGTTTGTACAAAGTTATTCCAAAAGAAATTCGTTGAGAAGATGCAAATGTTAGACAATCAAAAAGAAATTTTCTTTCGCTTAACGGAAAGCGGAAATGAAATATATAAAGCTCATGATAAATTGCATAAACAAGCTGAAGAAAAGTGGCTGTTACTCTTAGATAGATATACGAAAGAAGAACAAGATTTTATTCAGAGGTTTATAAAGGATGTCTCCGATCATTTGGAAATATAATTGGAAGAAAAAATTCCGTTTTCTCAAGTCTTTTAAATATAATTTCTGAAAGAACTCATATATAATAGAAAAATATACTTAACATGGTGAATAATTAAAGAGTCAATATATATAGAGGAGAGAGTAACATGCTTGAAAATACAGGGTTAGTATTAGAAGGCGGCGGTATGCGTGGTGTATATACGGGCGGGATATTAGAATACTTTATGGAACAAGATTTATATTTTCCATATGTAATCGGTGTATCAGCTGGTGCTTGTCATGCAGCGTCGTATCTTTCCAGACAAAGAAATAGAAATAAAACGGTCAATATTGATTATGCATCACATCCGAAATATTTATCGTATAAAAACTTATGGAAAAAACGTCAGCTATTTGATATGGATTTCATTTTCCATGAAATTCCAGAAAAGCATGTGCCGTTTGATTTTGAAACATACTTTAATAGCCCGGAACGTTTCCTTGTAGGAACAACGGATTGTGAAACAGGACAGTCTGTTTATTTTGAAAAAGAGGGAACGAATGACGATGCACTAAATTTATTACAAGCTTCTAGTTCATTACCTTTCATTGCACCAGTAGTAAATTACCGTGGTAAGCAATTATTAGATGGCGGGATTTCAGATCCAATTCCAGTTCGTAAAGCACAGGAAGATGGATTTAAAAAATCAGTCGTAATTTTAACAAGAAATCACGGTTACGCAAAGAAAAAATCAAGATTTGGGTGGGTTGCTGCGAAAGCTTATAAAAAATATCCGAATCTTGTTAACACGATGCTAAATCGCTATGAAGTGTATAATGAAACACTTCACTACATTGAAAAAGAAGAACAAGCGGGTAATTTATTTGTTATTCGTCCAGAAGTACCGCTTCAAGTAGATCGTATGGAAAAAGATACAGCAAAACTACAAAATCTATATGAGCAAGGCTATGAAGATGCAAAGAGACAGTTTGCAGATTTAAAAGCGTTCTTGCAAAAATAAGTATTAGGCTGTGGAGAAGAAATTCTCTGCAGCCTTTTTTGTATTGCTTGCTTATCCGTTACTTTTTAAAAATGTATAAATGTTTAAGTGTTTAAAGAGTTTGTAAAACATAGGAGTGTCTTATTGAGGAGAATTTACTTGAGAGGTATTATGACGATGTAGCGCTACTAAACTATTAATTTATGAGGTGATTGTTAATGAAAGGAAAAGTTTTTTCAATTACGACTTTAGTATTATTAGCAACATCAATCTCAACAAGTGCATTCTATCCAACTCTAAGCGGTCACAAAAGCGGTAACCTACTATCTTACAGAGCTCAAACGACTACGAATCAAAACGCATCTCGCTGTTCAGTAGCGATTTCTTTTATTAATTCAAAAGGAAGTTATTCATATATTGAAAGTGCTTCGGATAAATTAGGATCGCATGAATCTAGAAGAGCATTAAATGCCACGGTTAGTAATGGCGCATATAACGCCTTTGGTGCAAAGGGGCTATACTCTGAGCATTATGCTAATGAGAGTAATGACTATCAAGAAGATACACACAAAGGAACTTTTGATAGTAACGGTAACTTACGATTACAGTGGTAAAAAGCATTAAACAGTTGTCTTTATAAATATTTGGATAGGGAGAAGGGGATGTTCATCATCTCCTTCTTATCTAAAAGGAGCAGAGACATGTATTTAGCTTTTAAAAATATAAAAAACAACAAACTGTTTTCCGTCATTCTTCTTATGTCATTTTTTATTTCGTTTCTTTCTATATCAATAGCTGCGCTTTTAACAGAATCTAAACGGAATTTCATATCTGCTTTTCAAATCGGCTTTCCAGAAAAGAATCAAACGTTAACTGTTCCGATAGCGAATACAACTGAATTGGAAGCGATAATTCCTGTCATACAAGATATTTTTGTAAAAAGTGATATTTACGTAGAGCATTTAAAAGCATTAAATAGTTCAGGGGCAACAAAGATCATAGCTGTAAACTTAAAGGATGATTATTATTGGAAGCCATATATTTCTGAAGGAAAATATTTTCATCGTGAAAATGTAAACGATATGGTTGTTGGCGATCAAACGAATGTAGAGGAGTTATATGAATTTGATGATACATATCAAAAAATAGGAACTATATCGAGAAAAGACAGTGATATCGGTGTAGCAGGCATATACGTTCCACTTCAAAACTTACCTACTCTATCTAAAAAAAGTATTATCGCGAGTAAACAATTACAATTAACAGTTGTTAATCCTACATCATCTATTCATAACGAGATAAAAACATTTATGAATAAGAGCAAAGAAGTGCTCTCGGGAGATGTTCAAATACTGAATGAACGAGATCTTCAGGAACTACAGGTAGCACATATAGATCCAGCAAATAAGTATTATTATAAATTCATTCTTGTTGCAGTAGTTTCTGGGCTTTCCGCGGTGTTGTTTTGGATTTATAAAAAAGAAAGAGAGATTTCATTAAAAAAGGCAGTAGGTGCTTCTAATATATCTATTTACTGCGAACTATATATTCAAATTTTGTTTATTTCTCTAGTGGCGATGTTGTTGGTTTTTCTGGCGTTAGAAATGTTTTCTGGAACAATTCATACGTATTTTCAGACATACTTATTAAAACCGTTAACACCATATGTATTGGTATGTAATATTGTTTTTATAATTTTTCTTACAATGTTTGTTACTGTAATTCCAATCAAGCACATTATAAATATATATCCCGGAAAACATTTAAGAACGTAGGTGGTCGTCATGTTTTTTATATTTGATTCTATACAGTCTGTGAAAAAACGGTTGTTACCAAGTTTGATTATAGTAATTTCTTTAATTATTGCATTTTCTTCAGCTATAGAATTTATTAGTAATCTGTCGGGATATCGAAAAATGATGACAGTAGCAAATAATTTATCGACTCATAAAAATTTCTACGAACTTTATGCGACGCAAGATATAACATTGTTTAGTGAAGAAAAAGCGAAAAGTGATTATCAACAATTCATTCAAGGATTATCTAATACGATACCAATAACAAATAAAACCAATTATTTGTTCCGTAACTATTCAATTAGTTTAAAAAAAGAAAATGGAACGATAAAGGCTCTTATTGTTGATAAAGATATTAATAAATACTTTCATATACGAATTTCACAAGGAAGATATTTTGAGGAATCGGAATTTCATAAATCAGTATTTGATATTAGACCTGTTATATTAGGGTCTAATTATATAGAAAAGGTATCTATTGGTGATGTTATACAATCTGGAAAAATGAAGTTGAAAGTAATTGGCTTTTTAGAAAAAAATTCACCATTTACATATCCTCGGAGCGGTGATATATCAGATAATCGTATTACATTATTAGATGACATGGCAATTTTACCAATTGGAATGGAAGAAATAGAGTTCTATAGTGTAGACCTTTTATACAATGGGTTAATTATAGAAACAAATGAGAATATAAATGAATTTCAAAAGAAAGTATTAAAGGTAACGGAAGGTAAGGGATATTCGTATTATGTTACAAATCCGAACAAATTGTTAGAAAACGAAAAACAAGGTATTGATAATATGTCATACCCCTTATTATTAAGCGGTACAGTCTTATTTTTTTCGTTTCTATCTATCGTATTAACATCAATGGCCGCACTTTATATGGAGCGTAAAAATATTTCTATTAAATCAGCGTTAGGTGCAAGTACTTTTCAAATATGTCTTCCATTTATTATTGAGTATATGTTGTTATTCATTTTATCGATATGTATAGGCATTATGTATTTTCAATGGGAGAATAGCGGAGTAATTGAAATTCAAAAAGAGCTAGAAAATAGTACAATATCTTTTTTTGGAACGTTACAAGTCTCTATAGAATCATTGATTGTTATAAGTATGTTATCAATTGTAATGATCTTCATTATATATATAATCATTTATTTCAATGTATTAAAAATAAAAAATACATATATGAAAGAGGTGTTATAGATGATTCAGCTTGCAAATGTGGCTAAGGGCTTTGGAAAAAATAATTTTAGTGCTTTAAATGATATTAATCTCGTAATAGAAAAAGGCGAAATGATAGCTATTATGGGACCCTCTGGTTCGGGGAAATCTACTCTCCTTAACATTATTGGCTTAATCGATAGCCCCTCTGCTGGAAAGTATTTTTTAGATGGAGTGGATACGAGTACATTAAAGTCAAGCTATCATAAGTATAGAAACAAGGAAGTTGGATTTGTGTTTCAGAACTTTTCGCTACTTGATGATTATACAGTTGTTGAAAATGTAATGCTTCCGCTTGTATATAGAAGAATTTCTCATAAGAAACGTATGCAAATATCAAAAGAAATGCTGAAAATGGTAGGGCTTGAGAGGCATATTAACAAATATCCTTACGAGTTATCAGGAGGAGAACAGCAAAGAACAGCAATAGCAAGGGCTTTAGCACAAGATACAAAAATTATACTTGCTGATGAACCGACTGGTGCTCTTGATCAAGAAAATGGGGAAAAAATTATGAGTATTTTACAAGAGATTAACAAAGAAGGAAAAACAGTTCTAGTTGTTACACATGATCAAAAGGTAGCTGCATATTGTCAGAGGACAATACGGTTACTTGATGGTTGTATAGCATAATATGGATGATGGTATGTGAAAAGGTGATACATATGGAAAATGTATATAAAAGACTTAGACATACCGGATTTACTGCAATGCTTATTTTTGGAGGGGTATTTCTACTTCGCTGGCTCATACATGATGAGATGCTAATGGATTAGCTTATTGGGTGTAGTGTAGGGATGGTAATGGTTATTTCGTCAGTTTTCATTCAAAAGTATAGTAAAGAATTACAGGTGAATGAGAAATATTAAAGGTTCCTAATCTCTTTTAAGTAGTTTGGACGTAGAGGAGGCTTGCATATGATTTTTTTATTCGCCGTATATTTTGTTTTCATTATGACGTTGGTAATTACGTTTCTTCTTTCACAAAAGTCATATAAGAAGCCAGTTATTAAATATATACCAACGTTAATATTGTTTATTTTGGCTTTCATTTCTTCTGTTATGTTTGTATTGAATAACGGAATGGGAGAGCTGATGATAGCTGTCTCTTTAGGGATTGCAGCGATAGTGAACGGTCTTTTGCTTCTTGTTTTGAAAGTAGTTCGTGTGATTGTTGCAAAGGGAAAAGAGAGCATCGAATTCGATGCTCTCTTTTTATTTACGCTTCTTTTTAATAAATGAAAAGGCTAAAGCTGTAATTAAAATACTGCCTTTAATGATATCTTGTGCATAATAAGGAACGTTCATCATTGTGAGTCCATTTAATATAATTCCAATTAATACTGAGCCGAGAAATGTTCCGACTATATTTGGTTTCTTGGCGCCGAACATTGCGTAACCGATATAGGCAGCTGCGACTGCATCCATTAATAATGGGGCACCAGCTGAAACTTGTCCTGTTCCAACGCGGCTACATAGAATAATGCCGCCAATAGAAGCTAGTAAACCGCTAATCATATAAGCATACACACGGTAACGGTCAGTAGGGATACCGGCTAGTCTAGCAGCTTCTCGATTCCCACCCGTCATATAAAAGAAACGACCGTACGTTGTTTTTTCTAAAAATAGATGTGCAATTAAAACGACGATAAGCATGATAATGACAGGGACTGGAATTCCTAAAACAGAACCCTGACCGATAAATAAAAAGGATGGAATAAAATGTCCTGTTGCACCGGACATTCCTTCATAAATTGAAGATCCTTTTGAAAATGTTAAGTGTAGTCCATTAACGATATACATGATACTTAATGTAGCTAGTAAATCGGGTAGTTTAATTCGGATAACAAGTAGTGCATTAAATAACCCAACTAATACCCCGCAAAGAATAGGAACAAGGAGTGTAACTAATAGTTCTTGTCGATATAAAACGAGACAAGAAGCAGCGGCAATTGTTGCTAAACTAGCGGTAGAGCCGACTGATAAATCAAACCCATCTACAATCAATGTAAAGGTAACGCCGATTGCAAGTAACGTTACGATGGAAATAGAACGTAAAATATCACTAATATTGTTATATGTTAAAAAAGAATCATTGACGATAGAGAAAAAAATTGTAACACCTATAATAATAGCAATTGTACTAAATTGATAAAAAAGATGAGTAGGTAAATTTGGTTTTTTAGTTTTATGAACGAGATTCAATGGAATAACTCCCTTCAGATAAATGTAAAAGCTGTTCAGGAGATAGTTCGTTTGGTAAGTATTCACCTACAAATTCTCCGTTCGCCAGTATAAGAATGCGATCAGCGATATGTAGTGCTTCATCTTGTTCTCCTGTGAAATAAATTGCGGAACTTCCGTTTTCTGTAATGTTGCGAATGAATTGAAAAATGTCTTGTTTTGCAGCGATGTCTACACCTTTAGTTGGTTCATCCAAAAGAAATAGATTAGGTTTGAATCCATCCCACTTTGCAATTGAGACTTTTTGTTGGTTTCCACCACTAAGTGAATGAATAAGGGCTTTTGGGTCATTTGGCGAAATGCTGAAAGAAGAAATTGCCATGGTGGCATTATTTAATTCGGTTTGTTTTCGTCGCCATCCTGATTGGTGTAAATTTGTGTGACCTATAATATTTTCTGTAAGAAACACGCCTTGTTTTCTTCTTTCTTCGGGTACAAGTGCAATTTTCGCTTTAATTGCATCTCGTGGTGTTTGGATTTTTATTGTTTGACCATCTATTTCAGCGTGATAAGTATGACGAGCGCCAAATAAGGTTTCGGCAAGTGTTGTTTTTCCACTTCCAATTAATCCGTATACCACAACAGTTTCTCCTTTTCGTATTGTAAGAGAAAGGGGAGAACGATCTTCGTGTAATTGAAGTTCTTGTACTTTAAATAATTCTTCGCTTCCGGTTTTTGGTGCTGTATTAATAGGGAGTGTAAGTTGTTTTCCAGTCATTGCTTCCACAATTTGCTGATCTGTAATCTTTGTAATAGCTTCAGAAAGGGAAACCTTCCCATTGTGTAATACAGTTACATCATCTGCGAAATTTCGAATCTCGGATAAACGATGAGAAATTAAGATAATGCCAATACCTTTTGCTGTTAAATCTTTTAATAGTTTCCCAAAGGTTTCAACCTCTTTTGGTCCAAGAGAAGAAGTAGGTTCATCTAATAAAAGATAATTTGTATTGTTAGATAAAGCTCTTGCGATAAGGAGTAATTGTTTTTCATGTAATGAGCAGTTTGAAACATCTTCCGAAACATTTAAATTTACCTGTACAGTTTGCAAATGTTGTTTAGCAAGTGCGATTAATTTTGACTTTGAAAATAGTATTTTATTTTGCATTGCTAAATGATCGATTAGTACATTTTCTAATACAGATAATCCGGGAATAAGTCCGTGATCTACTTCTTGTGTTACGAAAGAAATACCATGCTTTTTTGCATCTCGAGGTGAAGTAAAGGAGACAGACTGATTATCAATTTTTATATCGCCAGCAACTGGTTGAATTTCACCAGTTGCTATTTTTAGTAAAGTACTTTTTCCGGCACCGTTCATGCCTAGTAAAGCGTGCACTTTTCCTTTTTGAATATGAATAGAAACATCTTCTAGAACAGGTGTAGCGATATGATAAGAATGTGTAATGTTTTGAAGAGAGAACGTCATCATTTTTTCTCCTTCTCTAATTTTTTCATCCAAGGGGAATATGCATCTTTTGAGTCTCCCCAACCGTTTATATATTTTGATAACTGATCCATTGTTATATTTTCTTTCGGTAAACTATTTTTCTTTACTAAATAAGGTTCTAGTGAATAAATATCTGGCGTTTGTTCACCAGCAATTTTTTTGTATAAAAATCGTACTTGAACCTTACCTACTTCAGCTGGGTCAGTTGCAGCTGTAGCAGTCCAAGGTGAGTTTTCTTTTTGCATAAGTTGTAAATCTTCATTACTTAAGTCAATGCCATATACTTTTATATCTGTACGACCAGCTTGTTCAAGTGCTTTAACAGCCCCTTTAGCAAACTCATCCCACGAAGCGAAAATAGCTTGTAAATCTCCTTTTTTCGGATATTTCTTTAGTAAAGCTTCTACTTGTGTTTGTGTATCAAGCGGTGTGTTATTACTAGCAGTACCGAATCTTGCAACTTCTTTTATATTTGGATACCGTTTATAAAAGGCATCAATGATAACGTTGCGGCGTTCCATTGGAGCAAATCCGCCAACCCATACGACGGCGATATTTCCTTGTCCATTCAAATCTTCCGCTAACGTTTTTAAAGATTTCCAAGCAAGACTATAGTCATCTTGATCGATAATTGTCACACCTGGCAAGCGTAGATCGTTATCGAACGCAACTACGGGAATGTTCGCCTGTAATGCTTTTTCTACTCCGGGTTTTAGTGCTTCAGAACGGCCATGATCAATTAAAATACCATCAACTTTTGAATTAATAGCAGTATCTAAATTTGCAGCCATTTTTGCTAAATCATTATCAGAATTGTAGACTTGTACACTGCCGCCAAATAGCTCAACTTGTTTTTTGACGCCCTCAATATATTGAGAGGAAAAAGTTCCGATGGACATTTGCATAATTAATGCGATTTTTAATGGCTTCTTCATTTGGATTGGAACTTCTGTTTGTAATTGTTTTTCTACCGTTGTAGTTGCCTGCTTCACAGTTTGTTGCTTTTGTGAAGAGATAGCATCTTGTTCATTTGTACAAGCTGTTAATGTAAATAAGAGAAAAATAAGTACGATGGAACATAGTTTTTTCATAAAAAAATCCCTCCTAAACTAAGAAGAGAGAGGAGGGAGTGAAAATAAAAAACGCCTTTTCATATAGAAAAGACGTCTTATCATATTACTCTTATCTTTCAACACAATGTGTTGTAAGAATTAGCACCGTGCCCATAAATGGGTCGGTTGCCGGGCTTCGTAGGGCTCATCCCTCCACCTGCTCTTGATAAGACATCGAATATTTAACTATTTTGAATTATTCCATGATTCTGTATGGTTGTCAAATGTTTTTTGTAAATAAAAAAACCCTCAGAAAGAGGGTTTTTAATGTGGTAAGAAAATCAATTGATAAGCAAACAAAATTCCAAATACATACACAAGTGGGTGAACAGCACGGAATTTACCTTTTGCCACTTTCATAAGTGGATATGAAATAAATCCAAGTGCGATACCTGTTGCGATACTTGATGTAAGTGGCATGCTTAAGATTACTAAGAATGCTGGGAATGCTTCATCAAATGCGTCCCAATCGATGTGGCGAACTGAACCCATCATAAGACTACCAACGATAATTAGTGATGGTGCAGTAATAGCTGATACACCAGAGACAGCACTTACTAATGGTCCGAAGAATGCTGCTAGTGCGAATAGAATAGCTACTGTAACAGTTGTTAAACCAGTACGACCACCAGCTGCAACACCAGCAGATGATTCAATGTAAGCTGTTGATGGTGTTGTTCCGAACATAGAACCGATTGTTGCTGAGAATGAGTCAGATAGAAGAGCTCGTCCAGCTTTGGGAAGCTTTCCGTCTTTCATAAATCCACCTTGTTGTGCAACGCCAAGTAATGTACCTGTTGTATCGAAAAGTGTAACAAGGAAGAATGAGAATACAACGCCGTATAATCCGTAGTTAATTACGTCAGATACAGCAGTAATTGGATTTGAAACGATAATTCCTTCTGGTAATCCAGGCATTGATGTAACACCGTTTGAGAATGATAATTGTCCCGTGAAGAAAGCGATAATACCAGTTAATAGCATCCCGATAAATAGCGCACCATTTACATTTAAAGACATAAGAACAATCGTAATTCCAAGTCCAGCTAATGCTAGTAGTACTGGAGCAGAGTGAAGATCACCAAGTCCAACTAAGTTTGCTTCATTTTTTGTAACGATACCTGTTAAACGTAAACCGATAAAGGCGATGAAAAGACCGATACCAGCAGTAATTGCATGTTTTAAGTTTTCAGGAATTGCTTCCATTAATTTTGTACGGAAAGATGTGAATGATAACAAAATTAAAATCATACCTGCTACGAATACAGCAGAGAATGCAATTGCGAAAGTCATGCTTTCATGAGCCTTTACAACAGAGTAAGAGAAGTAAGCATTTAATCCCATACCTGGTGCAATTGCGATTGGTAAGTTTGTAAAGATCGCCATAAATAATGTTCCGACAACAGCAGCGATAATGGTTGCTGTAAATGCTTGTTCAAATGGAACACCTGCATCCCCAAGGATAACTGGGTTTACGACAATGATATATGCCATTGTTAAGAAGGTAATAATACCTGCCATAATTTCAGTTTTAATAGAAGTTTTATGTTTTGAAAGGTTAAACATATAAACATCCTTTCTGTTTACGAATAATTTTCACAACAGTTATATATAATATTCGTTTTTTAACTATTTTGCAATAGTTTTGCATAAAAAGTTTACAACAATTCATATTTTGTGTCTTAAATTCAAATATTAATCGTAATATGATGTGCGAATTTCAGTTTTTATTATGCACATTATAAGAAAAAGGAGTTGAAAGAAAACTATGCCGCAGCAAAAAAACTTTGTAACAATGCCGGCGCAACATCAAAATAAACAGCCTGGCATTGAATCATTAATGAATCCTCTACCGCAGTTTGAAGATCCAAATTATAAAGGAAGCGAAAAGTTAAAAGGAAAGAATGTATTAATTACAGGTGGAGATAGCGGAATTGGACGAGCTGTTTCTATCGCTTTTGCGAAAGAGGGAGCAAATATTGCGATTGCTTATTTAGATGAGGAAGAAGATGCTAATGAGACGAAGCAGTATGTTGAGAAAGAAGGTGTAAAGTGTGTATTGTTGCCGGGTGATTTAAGTGATGAACAGCATTGTAAAGATGTTGTTCAAGAGACCGTTCAGCAGCTAGGAAGTTTACAGGTTTTAGTAAATAATGTTGCGCAGCAATATCCGCAGCAAGGACTAGAGTATATTACAGCAGAACAGCTAGAAAAGACTTTTCGTATTAATATTTTTTCTTATTTTCACGTTGCGAAAGCCGCACTTTCTCATTTAAAGCAAGGGGATGTCATTATAAATACCGCGTCTATCGTTGCATACGAAGGAAATGAAACGTTAATTGATTATTCTGCAACGAAAGGGGCAATCGTTGCTTTCACAAGATCACTTTCTCAGTCATTAGTGCAAAAAGGGATTCGTGTAAATGGTGTTGCGCCAGGACCGATTTGGACACCACTTATTCCATCGAGCTTTGATGAGAAAAAAGTATCACAGTTTGGAAGCAATGTTCCAATGCAAAGACCTGGTCAACCATATGAATTAGCGCCAGCATATGTATATTTAGCGTCTGGTGATTCATCCTATATTACAGGGCAAATGATACATGTAAATGGGGGCGTTATTGTAAATGGATAGTTTTCATTTATAAGAGCAAAGTAAAGTTAATTCCACTTATTATAGTGAGCGCTAGGGGGGTATAGATGAAAAAGCTATGTTTCGTCATACTATTATTTTTCATTCTACCGGTTAGTGCTTTTGCTAGTACAGATCATTTAATATTAGTGAATCTTACGACAAACCAGTTGTCTTTTTTTAAAAATGGAAATTATACAAAAACATTCCCCGTAACAACTGGAAGAGATCGTACACCTACGCCTGAAGGTAATTTTTGTATTATAACTAAATATAAAAATAAAGAATACCATCGAAAAAAAATAGCTGGTGGTGCACCAAATAACCCTCTTGGTACGAGATGGCTTGGACTAGATAAAAATGAATATGCGATTCATGGGACAAATCGGGAATGGACAATTGGAAGTAGGGAATCAAATGGCTGTATTCGTATGCATGACAGGGATATACAGTGGTTATATGACCGAGTTCAATTACAGACGAAAGTAATCATTTCTCGGTTTCATACGAGCCCGGAATATGAAGCGAATAAGCTTGGTTATCGTGTTGTGAGCTGGAATGGTCGTAAAGTAGAAGAAGAGCAAATTGGTATGCTTACGTTAGTAGATCGCGTGGATATATATTGGCAAGAACCGAATGGACAGCTAACGAAAGTGAAAATGGTATTGCCAAACGAAAGATATGCAGTGTACTCAAAACGAAAAGATGGAATATATTATATAGGAAACAATTTGTATATTGTGGATGAAACAGGAGAAAAAATTCGTTATGAGCAAATTCCTTCTTCAGCTTTAAGTAATATATATAAACGAAAATATAATGTTCCGTAATAGGCTACCGTATTATAGACGGTAGCTTATTTCTACTTCCAGTTTAACTGCAACTATTGTACTTTGCTGAATATAATACAGTACAGATAGGGGGCGGTTACATTATGAAAAGTGAATTTGCGTTTAAAGTTTTCTTAGTAACGACCTGTTTATTTATCGTGTATTTGTATGCTTTTCTCGTCTTTTCGTTTTATGTTCCATACGTTGATTTAATATTGTTCTTCGGATTTATTTGGGCGTTTGTTAAGGCAAGGGAAGGGGAGAAAAGTATATATCGGCGTATTACGTTATGCGGGACAGCCGTTCTCGTTATTTTGTACTTTTTTATTATGCATGATTTTTGGAGGGGAATGTAAAAAAGCATACGATTAGTCGTATGCTTTTATATCTGTTAATGATGGAAGGGAGGCAATTGCACCGTAATTTGTACATGTGATAGCGCCTACTTTATTTGCAAAGGAGATAAACGCTGTTAAGTCTTTGAAATGATACGAAAGTGTGTGTTCACTTTGGGCAATCTGATATAACATTGCTCCGACGAAAGCATCACCAGCACCAGTTGTATCGACTTGTTGAATAGAAATAGAAGAGACAATGGTTTGACCTTCATTTGTCGCTAGAAGGGTACCGTCTTTTCCAAGTGTAATAGCTACTACTTTTGCGCCATAATTTAATAATTTGAGAGCAGCTTGTTGTAAATCACTCTCTTTAGAGAGCATAGTAGCCTCCTCTTGACTTACTTTTACGAAGTGTGCATGTTTTATAAAGGTTAGACAATCTTGAGAGAATTGTTCTGTATTTGTAATGAGTGCACTTCGATAATTTGGATCAAAAGAAATAAAATGGCCGTTATCTTTCGCATATTGTAACAACTGGAAATACGTTTCTTTTAATGGGCTTGATAGTAAAGCTGTCGCTGAACCAAAATGTATTAAATCATTCGTTTGTATTTTTGATAAATTAATGCTATTGAATTGATATTCACCATCTGCACCACGCATAAAAGTAAAATCACGTTCGCCATCTTGATCTATGGATACGAATGCAAGTGTTGTTTGTTTATCTTTTATGAGCATGGAAGTATCGACTTGCGCACGCTGTAAAGTTTGTTCAAGAAAATCACCAAATGGGTCGTTTCCTACTTGGCCCATAAATGTAGCGTGTCCACCTAATTTTGTAATTGCAGCAGCAACGTTAGCGGGTGCTCCACCAGCTTTTTTTTCGAAATCTGAACCGTTTACTAAAGAAACGTTAGTATTTCGGCACACAAAATCAATTAATAGTTCACCTATACAAAAGACATTTCTCATATAATTCCTCTTTTCAGCTTATATTGTGTGATGGTAAAGTTTAGTTTTGCATCTGAAAAGATTGCGATATGATGTTTCATGTCTTTTCGAGGAAAAACTCGGGAAGTAAAGACTGTTGAACCATCATATAAGAAAATTTCCACGATGCTTTTATCTACAAATATTTGTAGTTCTATCGTATCTTGAATATCGATTTTTTTACAGCGTTCAAATCCATATTCTCCGCCAAATTGATGGTAGAAGTTGCCCCTGTCTATAGAAATAGTACCTTGTTCCCGATTAAATGTAATTGGAAAACATTCCTCCTCATTGTGGAAGAGAGAAAGCCCAAAACACTTTGCATCTTCTGTTTTAAGGGAAGCAATTAATTCGTAGGAGCCTTCATCATCAAGCGTTGATAATACATTTAATCCAGCTGTTATATCTCCTGAGATTTCTTTTTTTGTTGTTCGTAGTTTTGTTAATTCTGAAACTGGTTTTTGTTTTAAGATGTTATCTTCTAATGTTAATTCACGTGGAATTGTTAGGCAATGAGCCCACATATAATCATCAGAAGGATATGTGATTTCACTTGATCCTGCCCAAGCAAACAATAGGCGACGACTAGTAAAGTCTTCTAAAGTTTGAGGAGCATAAAAATCGAATCCTTTATCAACTTCGTAATAGGAATCAACATGGAAATATAAATTTTTAATATCGAAATGGCCTATAGCATAAACGACATTGTATACATTGTGAAAGTTTTCTCCGTCTTTTTCAATTCCTTGCGGTGAAAAGAGAAGTACATCTTTCCCTGATAATTGGAAGTAATCGGGGCATTCCCACATAAATCCAAATTCTTTTAAATTTGTTGTAATTTCGCCTTGGAAATGCCAATTGTATAGGTCTTGTGATTTGTATAGTAATAGAGTTCCTGTTTTATTTTCACGTTGGGCACCGAGTAACATATAGTACATATCATTATGTTTCCAGACTTTTGGATCACGTACATGTTTTGTATATCCGTCAGGAATTATATCAATAACGGGATTATTACTATATTTCGTCATCGTATATTGTGAATCCATTGTTGCCATACATTGTTTTGCATCACGGGAATCATCAGGATTTTTTATATTCCCTGTATAAAGTAAATGAAGAAGGCCATCTTTTACGATAGCACTACCAGAATATGCACCGTGTGATTCATAGCTTTCAGTAGGGATGATGGCTACAGGCATACGCTCCCAGTTAATAAGGTCTTTTGACTTCACATGCCCCCAATGCTTCATTCCATGAATGGGACCAAATGGATACCATTGATAAAAAACGTGATATTCATCATTGTAGTATGATACACCGTTAGGATCATTCATTAATCCAAATGGTGGATGGATATGATAAATTGGTTTCCATGAATCTTGGTTTGCAATTTCATATAAAGAATGTAATTCGTCTTTATTAGATTGCAGTATTGTTTTATATTTTGACATAGTTTTTACCCCGTTATTATTTACTTTCTTTATATAAAATGAATGTGGCAACAAAAGCAGTGATAACTGCAATAGTGAAGCCAATTATATAGTGAATCATGTTCATCATGCCAAGAGGTGCAACAATTGTAAGCATCGGAATACCTGTTAAACCGTATGCATTAGCCGCCACTTGCATCCAAACAACGTAAGCGCCTCCAATTGCGCCGCCAATAGCGGCTGCAATAAATGGTTTACCAAGTTTTAAATTGACCCCAAAAATAGCTGGTTCCGTAATTCCTAAAAATGCTGAGGCTGCTGCGGGAATTGCAATTTCTTTCGTTTTTTTGTTTTTTGTTTTGAAATAAACTGCTAAAGTAGCACCGCCCTGTGCAACGTTCGCCATTGACCAAATAGGGAGTAAGAAATTGACACCGATATCTTTATTTGCAAGTAAGCCCGCTTCAATAGCGTGGAAGCTATGATGTAAGCCAGTAAGAACGATTGTTGAATACAATCCGCCGAATATAAGTCCAGCTACTGGTCCTGCAAATTGATAAATTGTATTTAAAAGGTACGTAATGCCGTCACCGATTTTATATCCAATTGGTCCGATAATAATAAGTGATAAAAAGCCAGTTATAATAATTGTTAAGAATGGTGTAACTAATAAATCTAAAGAGTTCGGAACACGTTTTCGAAGTTCTTTTTCAATTGTACTCATAACATATACGCATAATAAAATAGGTAAAACAGTACCTTGATAGCCAATCATATCAATATCCATACCAAGGAAATGTAAAACAGTTGGTTTTGCATTTGAAAGAGTCCAAGGGTTTGTTAAGCTTGGATGAGTTAATATACCACCAACAACTGCACCTAAGAAAATATTTCCACCAAATTCTTTAGCGGCACTCACTCCAATTAAAATAGGTAAAATAATGAAAGCTGCACTTGAGAACATATCAAGTAATTGGATAAGTGAGTGATCTCCAGGAACTAATTTAAACGCTTTCAACATTCCGAGTAGACCCATAAGTAAACCGCTTGCGACGATAGCTGGAATAATTGGAACAAAAATATTGGATAGTGTCTTTGCTAGGCGGGCGATAGGATTCATTTTTTTCTTAGGTATATCGTTTGATGTTGTAGAATCTAGTTCGGCTATCCCAATTAGTTTTGAGAATTCATCATATACTTTGTTTACTATGCCAGTTCCAAAAATAATTTGATATTGCTCGGTCGTTGCGAAAGCACCTTTTACTCCATCGATGTTTTCGATTTCTGCAGCGTTTATTTTCGTATCATCCTTTAATATAAGACGAAGGCGAGTCGCGCAATGTGTGGCACGAACAATGTTTTCCTTTCCACCAATGTTCTGTAATACTTGAGTTGCAATTTGTTTCATATCCATAAAAATTCCCCCTTACTATAAATTCTCTTTTATGGAACCGGTTCCGTAATAAGTTAAAATAAAAAACAGGGAAATGATGTTGAAAATCCTGTTTTTAAAATGTGGAACCGGTTTTAATTTTATTATAGAGCGCCTTTATATTTTGTCAACGCTTTCTTGGATTTTTAATGTATAACGAGAGTGTAATATTTTTGGTATAGTTTTGTTTTCAACAAGCTGTGAAAGAGAAGTGGCAGCAAGCTTTCCAGCATACTCATAGTCAAACGCAATTGTCGTTAAGCTAGGGTGTACCATTTCTGAAATATCATATCCCCCAAATCCTGTTACAGAAATATCACCTGGTACAGAAAGGGAGTGGGAGTGAATAACTTTCATTGCGCCAAGAGCGATATTATCTGTAGCACATACGATAAGAGTTGGGCGATTATTATCTAAAATATGTTGTACTTGTTTCATGGCATCTTCTATTTGGAAAGATGTTTCGTAATAACAAACACTGCAAGTTGGTTCTAAATTTTCAATGGCTTTTTGAAAACCGTTTTTTCGATTTATACCAACAGAAATATCATCTTTTTCTACTCCTAAATAGGCGATATTTCTATGACCTTGTGATAACACGTATGCTCCTAACTCATAAGCTGCATCATAATCATCATGAACGAGGCAATATTGATCTTTATATTCTTGCCCAACGAATAAAATAGGGATATTTGAATTAGCAATAATTTGTTGATGCTTATTTGTTAAAGTTTTGGTTAATAAAATAATGCCAGCTACTCTTTGCTTTATAAAGTTTTCCATTGCTTGTATTTCAGTTTCAATTGTTTGATTTGCATTTGCTACAAGCATTTGATAGTTATTTTCCTGTAACGTATTATCAATCCCGATAAGTGTTTTCATTGTAGCGAAGGAGTCTAATCGGGGGATAATAACACCAATTAAATTTGTTGTTTTTGCTTTTAAGCTTTGAGCAAATGTATTGGGAGAAAAATTTGTTTCTTGAATAATACTTTCGATTTTAAGTTTTGTTTTATCACTTACATATCCACCGTTTAAGTAACGAGAAACTGTGCTTTTTGCAACTCCAGCCAATTTGGCGATATCTGCAATTGTTTTAGCCATAGTATTTCACCTTCGTATTCATAAAAATGTTAACTTTATTATAGGGAGAATTAGAGAAGACGTAAATAAGAAGGGGGAAAGAAAAAACCACCTCACGTATATGAGGTGGAATAATTGTTAATATTTTGGTTTAAAAGTATGACAACAAGTTTCTACACTCGTTGTTACAGAACTTTCTAGCGTCTCGTTTGTTAAAACTGCGCTTGTATACGAATCATTTGTATTCGAACCCGTTTCTTCAGCATCTGGTTGAACAATGATTGCACTTGCTTGACAAAAGTTACCTTGTCCCCAAAATGAGCAATTGGAAACAGAACATTTTACTTCTGGCATAAAACCCCCTCCTTATACATTAGTTTGGAATTTTACGTCCATTTCATGTGTAGAAGGAGTTTCCTTTTCTCGTTATTTTTTCGTTTGTTCAAACCATTCTTTGAACTTTTCTTTTGATTGTTCGCCGCTAATACGGCTTACTTCTTTACCATCTTTAAAATGAATAATTGTTGGTGTTCCTTGGATATTGTATTTATCCCAAGGCTCGTTTAAATTTTCAATATCAATTACTTTCATATCAACATTTAAATCTTTTGCTAAAGGTACAACAGTAGGAGAGACCTTTTGACAATGAACACAAGAGGTTTGATAAAAGTAAATCGTTTGTTCTTTTTTATCTTCTATATTTTTATTGAGATCCTCAAGAGAAATTTTATTTGAGTAGTAACCTTTTTCATCTGTTGATGCGCTTTTCTTTTCCATTTGTGTTACAGCAAAGATTGCCGCAAATAAGACGATAATAATACCGCCAAATATAAGCATTTTTTTCATTCTTTCATCTCCTTATTTGTTTTTGATGACAATAAAGCTACAAACAGCGATTGTAATAAAGCCGATAAGTGCTAAAAACGGGATTGTCACAAAGCCGAACCAGTTTATGTATTCTCCCGTACATGGTACACGGCCGCAAGCTGCCCCTGCAGCCGAAAATGCTGCGATCTTTTGAATTGCATAGTGATATAAAGAAATACAAGCACCAATACTTGCGATTGGTAAAGAATAATTTGCGATGCGATAGTCTTTTTTTACTACAGCGATACCGAGCCATAAAACGAATGGATACATAAAAATACGTTGATACCAACAAAGGACACAAGGCTCAAATTTCATGATTTCGGAAAAGTATAGACTTCCTAGTGTAGCAATAAAAGAAGCTCCCCACGCGGTAAATAAAGCATATTCTTGCTTTTTTTCTCGTCCCATATTTTATACCTCTCTTATAATAGTTACATACTAAATTATAGTATGAAGTGGTACAGAAAAGAAAGAAAAAATATGTTTATCAATAAAAGTTTTATAAGAGGAAACTTTTATTGATATGAACATTTAAAAAAAGCGCTATTCTCCAGAAGAGAATAGCGCTATAGTTTACATTTGAATTTGCTCTACTTCTTCTATATGTGACTTTTGGGATGCGTGGTCAATATATTGAAATAGGAGCTGCAATTGTTTATCAACTTCTGGCAGTTCTTTACTGTATTGATAAGCGTGTAAAAAATGCTCAATACGCTTAGAAAATAATTGATCGTTCGTTTGAACCATGAGAACGAGTAATTTATCCCAATTACAGCAATACGTGTAATAGAGAGCTTTATCATAGTCGTTATATGTTTGCACTGTGTACCCTCCTTACCGAGAGTTATATATAGTGTGTGATAAGTAAGGAGAAATACACTTGAAAGAATTTGTTAAGAAAAAAAGTGAATGAAAAAAAACGAGGTGTTTCCTCGTTTTTTAAGCTTTTGGCATTGGCGTAGGTGTTGGTTTGCCATAGCCTTCTTTGTATTTATTATCGATATAGTTACGAATTTCAAGCGTTGTTTTTCCTTTTTGTTTCATGGAAGCAGATTCAACTGCGATTTCTAGGCAATTGACGCAAGTCGTTGCATGGGAATCCCAAACAACTTCACCATTCTTTTTAATTTCACGAATAAAACAATTTTTATTATTTTTATGTCCTACACTTTCACCGCAACCGCAGTAACATGGAATCCAATCTAATAGTTCTGCATTTTGTCCAGCGACAGTGTAGATATCTTTCATTTGTGGATCAAGCTTGTCTAGGAAGGTGGGAAGTGTGTCGACTCCTTTTGTTTTCTCTTGAATGTCAGCTTGCTGAGTGTGCGATGCATGGTCATGTTCTTCTTTTTTTGATTCAGAAGATTTTTGGTCATTTGTACTAGTACTTCCGCATCCAGCAAGAATTAAGCTTAGTACTGCAAGTAAAGAAAATACATATTTTTTCATTCGCTTGTCCCCTTTACAAATGTATTAATCAAATTGTATCAGAGATTATGGTGTGTCGGGTGAAGATTTTTTTGACCGATTTTTGAAATGCCATCGTAGTGAATGGAATAGAAATAAAATTGGGATATAAGCGTATACAATGTATAAACCAGCTTGAGATAGGACTGTATTTAATGTGTTGATACTTTCACGGTTTTTAAAAAATAAAGAAGCTGTAAAAACGATGAAAATGAAAAACGGTAATGTAAATTTAAATGAAATATGAAATGAACGCTTCATCGTTTGGCATGATGACCAAATAGTTAAACAAAGGTTTGGCAAAATAATCAGAAACCAAACAAAAATAATAATATATTCAAACCGTTGAATGAAAGGAACTTTAATTATTTTTAACATCGTTAAAGTAGGCCAAATAGTATGATTTAATTGTCCTTCACTATAATACATAAAAGATACAATAGCTAAAACTACATAAATCAAAGTGCTAAAAAAAATTCCTGCATGAGCCCATCTTTTTAAAGACTTACCTTTTTCAATAAATGGATAGAAGATAAGGATTGTTTCAAAGCCGAGAAACTCTAATGCAGATTGCTTTGCAGATATAAGCATGTCAAAAGGTGAATGTGTAAAAATAGGTAAAATATTGCGGAAATGAGCGTATTTCATTGGATAGACTAAAAAGAATACAACGAAAAGAGGAAGTACAATACCCCAAAAACATATCCCTGTCACAGAACGGAACCCACCTTTTATAATGTAGTAAGTGACTAATAAAAACATAAGGGTAAGTTTCCATAACTTAATGGTAGGGAAGATCCAAACTTGTATCACTTCCATATATGTACGAAGAACAGTAAGGCAAAATAATAAGCAATAAAGAGTGAAAATGACAGAAAATATAGAGCCAAACCATTTTCCAAAACTTGTTGTATGAATGCTAATTAAATCTCCATCTTTTTCTAACATTTTTAACATACAAAACAGCACAATATGGGTTGCAATCCCCGCAATAATAAGAGAAATCCAGGCATCATAACCAGCGTTTTTTAAAATTACACGTTGATACCCAAGAACTCCTATTCCAATTTGAAGCGAATGTAATAATATAAAGGCAAAGTATGGAGAGACTGTCTTTGCTTTATTCATTGTATTCATTGCTTATTTCACCTCACTATTCCCCGATTCCAGATTGTACAATATTAAGGTCTAAATTTATATCTACGGCTACGTTTTTATACATATTTCGAATTTGTTTTATATTCCATTTTCTCGTATGACTTCTAATTTCATCGCGTATGCCTAAAGGATCAATTTCCTTTTTTTGAAATTGTTTTATTAAATCTTCACAGTCTTTTTCAACATTTCGTTCAATTTGTTTCTTTATATAGTTGATATTTGTTTCTTTTCTTAAATCAATCCAATTAGGAGAGTTTTTAATTAAACCATTTAATTTTAAATGGATTTTTACTTTTGGTATGTCGCCAGTTTGATCTATATCATATTTATTTTTACCAGCTAAGTTTTGTATAACAACCATACCTTTATGTTTATCCTTTGTTATTGCTGCTTCGTAACGTCCATTTTTCGTAGGATTAATAAGTAATTTTGCTAAAACAGAATGTCTTTTATCCGTATACATAACGACTTTATCGCCTTTCAAAAAGGCAAGTCCTTTGACAGCGACAGAATGATTATCGTCCATTTTAATATAAGGAACATAGGCATCACATACAGAAGAGTAATAATTATATAAAAAAATGTTTAATTCGGTTTGTGGAATGTTCTCATTTCTTATATTTTGCTCGAGTAAATCAGCAATATATAAAGAACCATTTTTTTTTCCGTAATTTAAAAGCTCTTCGGCCGTTCCATCTACAATTGCTAGTTGTACATCACGTCCGATATTTGGATCACGTTGTAAGTTAGTAATAATTTCTCCCATTCCGCGTTCTCCTAGAGCCTTTCCAAATAGGACGACACGCATTTGACCTACAACAACATTGTGAGGAGATTTAGCATTCAATCGTGAAGCGATTGTTTCAAGTGAACGAGCAGATGTTGATTGCGTCTCTGGCTTAGACTTTACACCATGTGTGTATTCTGGGAATAAGATAGTTCCTTGGAATTGTTTGTTTTTTGTGATGTCAAATCCAACGATATGAATAATACGCTGTGTATCCACTATATACGTTTGTATACAGCCAGTTTGTAGAATGAAAAAGATAATAATAATGTATAATAAGAGTTTTTTCATTCATTATCACCATCACGTTTTTGCTTCACTTTGTTTGGATTATAGCGCCATTTTGATTTTGGTCTAAGGAAAGAAGGCCTTTGTGCCGTTTGACTAAATGGTAATCGAAGAAAACCTTCTGCTGTACCTAAACCACGAAATGGATATAAAGGTAATAAATAAGGTGATCCAAGTGATTTTAATTTAATTAAATGAGCTAAAATAAATACAAACCCGACAATAAGACCTAATCCACCAAATGCACCAGCTAAAAGAATAAGTGGAAACCGTAACAACCGGATAGTAGAAGACATTTTTACAGTTGGTGTTGTGAAAGATGCAAGAGCGGATAAAGCAACTGCAATTAATAAAATTGTACTTGTTAAAGCGGCTTCAACAGATGCTTGCCCAATTACAATCCCACCAACAATACCAATTGTTTGTCCAACTTTTGTCGGTAAACGTGCTCCCGCTTCACGAAGCAATTCGATTGTAATTTCTAAAAAGAGTGCTTCTAGAATAGGTGGAAAAGGTACGTTCGCTCTTGAGAAAATAATAGGACCTAGTAAATCAGCAGGAATCATTTGATAGTGATACGTTAAAGCCGCTGTATAAATAGCGGAGGAAAAAAGAGAAAATATAGCTCCGAAAAAACGAATAATACGAAAGAACGATCCAATCATCCACGGTAAATAATAATCTTCTGGTGAAATGAAAAAATCTAGTAACGTTGTTGGTCCTGATAAAGCATATGGAGAGCCATCTGTTAAAATTAAAACTTCACCGTTAATTAACGCAAATACAGCCCGATCTAATCGTTCTGTAGGCAATAGAACAGGAAAAGGTGAATTGCTATTATCACTAATAAATTGCTCAATCATAGTTGCGTCAAATGGGACATCAAAGTCAATGTCTTCTAGCCGTTGTATTGCGGTGTTGATAAATTGTTCATTTGTAATGCCTTCTATATAAGCAACTGCTACTTTCGTTTTTGACATAGTTCCGACGGTCACTTCTTTAAATATGAGTTGCTCCGTTACAATATTTCGGCGTAATAAGTGTATATTTGTATCAAGGTTTTCAACGAAACCGATTTTAGGCCCAATTACGCTATATTCATTTTCTGTATCGTTATTTAATCGTATTCCTAAAACAGTACTTTCGGCACGAATTAAAGCATATTGATCGGGATTCGAATTGTTTTTTAAGCGTATTAAAATATATCCACCTAATAATTTCTCACGAATATCATCAATAGAAGGGGAGGTAACAATATCTTCAATAGAGACGATATTACACAAATCAGAGATGTTTTGGATTCGATCCGATTCCTTTTTTAGAGGAGTTAAAATAAATTGTTTAATAATAAGTGCTTCCACGACAGATTTATAATAAAACAAGCATAATGTTTCATTTTCAAGTACGTTATAAGAGACAAAATCGCTAGATTCTGTCATACTTTCTATAAATTCTGGAATAGAACAAAGTGTTTTTGGATTAGTTTTTTTGGATTTCTTAGATGATAAACCGAACATTTTCTCACCCCTAACATATATCATTTTCTTGTGTTAGTTTTTGGGAAATACGGGAATTTATACTTAAAAATTGAAAGTTCATAAAGAGAAGGAAGAGTATTGAAAAACTCTTCCTTTTTGGCGTATTAATTTGTTTTCTTTTCCTTAATAGACTTCACTAATTTAATCATTTCTGCTCGTATATCTTCTTTTTTTACATTTAATTTTTCTGCAATTTGTTTCATATCCATTCCGTCTTTTTTCATTTTTAGTACATCATCAAGGGGAGTATTACTTTTTTGAGAGATGATTGTTAATACCGTGAGGTGACGTAATCCGATATTATATTCTTTCATTTTTTGTTTTAGCCCGTCTGGTGTAGATTTTTGCATATTTGCTAATTGTTGCAGTAGTGCTTTTTTTGTTTCTTTATTCATATGATGCTTTTTCAACTTACTTGGATCTACCCCGAAATGCTCTGCTGTTTTCTCCCAAGAATTATTTTGCTTATAGTAAGCTAAAACGTCTTTAATTTCTTTTTTACTCATTTTTGCAATGTGGGCAGCTTTCCAAATTTCATGTTTGTTATAGCCGAGTTTTTCAAGCGACTGCATTTCTTCTTCTGAAATTGGTTTATGATGATGCAATGTGACTTCTTTTGGCGTAGCAGCGAAAGTAGGGAAGACGGTTGCACCGAATAATAATGTTGCCATAGACATACTTACTGCGATTTTTTTGTACATGTAAACTCCTCCTAGATGGATAATGTGGAAAACTGTACACATATCATTTCCATAAAATGTGAAATGCTTGTGAACAAATCAAGTTTTTTTATTCACAGTATGAAATGACGTTTTTGGAAGTTTTCCAACATAAAACATTGATTAATAGTGAAAAACTAGGGTATAATCGAAATTGAAAATCAATATCAATAATAAACGTATACATATAGATAAAAATAAGGGAGAGAAAAATATGACTACATATACTTCCATCGCAAATGTGATTAAAGAAAGACGTTCTGTTCGTACATTTACAGATAAAGCAGTAGACAAAGAGTTGTTAATTGAACTATTAAACGACGCAACGTGGGCACCGAATCATAAACATCGTGAACCATGGAATTGTAAATTATACATTGGAGAAGGTCGTAAGAAATTGGTAGATGCAGTATTAAACTCTTTCACAGAAGAAGAAAGAGCGAAACGCGGTAAAATTTTATCGGATCGTTTCTTAAGCACGCCAGCACAAATCGTTGTATATATAAATGAAGACCCACGTCAAATTCAACGTGACGAAGATTACGCTGCAACATGTGCATTTATGCAAAACTTCCAACTTCTTGCTTGGGAACGTGGATTAGGTTGTGTTTGGAAATCAGGCGGATTAAACTACAATCCACTATTTATAGAAGGACTCGGTTTAACTAGAGGTCAACGTATCATTGGAATTCTTCACCTTGGCTATTTCGATAAAGCACCAGAAGGAAAAGCTCGTACGCCGATTACGGAGAAGATGGAGATTATTGAAGGTTAATAGATGAGACATTCTCGTTTTTATGAGGGTGTCTTTTTATTATGCAATCAATCCTCATGAAAGCTTGTTCTCAATCATACACTTTCTTAAGGGAAAGTGTAAGGAGGGAAAATAATGAGAGCAAGTGACGATAAAGCACTGCAATATGCAATTGCGGAAATTACGGAAATTGCGACTGGATTTGGGCTTGATTTTTATCCGATGCGTTATGAAATATGTCCAGCGGAAATTATTTATACATTTGGTGCATATGGGATGCCGACGCGGTTTTCACATTGGAGTTTTGGAAAACAGTTTTTCAGAATGAAATTACAATACGATTTAGGTCTTAGTAAAATATACGAACTCGTTATTAACTCTGATCCATGTTATGCCTTTTTATTAGATACGAACTCGTTAATTCAAAATAAATTAATCGTAGCGCATGTGTTAGCGCACTGTGATTTCTTTAAAAATAATATTCGTTTTTCAAATACGAAGCGAGATATGGTAGAAAGTATGTCAGCGACAGCTGAACGGGTGAAAGCATATGAGCATAAGTACGGAAAAGAAGAGGTAGAAACATTTTTAGATGCCGTACTTGCCATTCAAGAGCATATTGATCCGTCGCTCATGCGTCCAAAACTTGCATGGAGTATTGATGATTTAGAAGAGGAAGAAGTAGAAAAGAAAAAGGTATCGCAATACGATGATTTATGGAATTTAGATGATCGCAATAAAAAGAGGGAACGCTCCAATGTTCGTAAAAAGAAGAAAATCCCACCACAACCAGAGAAAGACTTACTCCTCTTTATTGAAGAATATAGCCGTGAGCTAGAAGATTGGCAGCGGGACATATTAACGATGATGCGTGAGGAAATGTTATATTTCTGGCCGCAGCTTGAAACGAAGATCATGAACGAAGGCTGGGCATCCTTCTGGCATCAACGCATACTTCGCGAAATGGACTTAACATCTGATGAAGCAATCGAATTTGCAAAATTAAATGCGGGCGTCGTTCAGCCATCAAAAACGAGTATTAACCCATACTACCTAGGTATTAAAATGTTTGAAGATATAGAGGAGCGCTACAATAACCCTACTGAAGAAATGAAACGACGCGGCGTAAAACCAGGATCTGGTCGAGACAAAATCTTTGAAGTACGCGAAATCGAATGGGATGTATCGTTCCTAAGAAACTATTTAAATAAAGATCTTGTTATGCGAGAAGATATGTACTTATTCCAGCGCCAAGGAAAAGAATATAAAGTAATAGATAAAGAGTGGGAACATGTACGTGATCAACTCGTAAATATGCGTACAAATGGCGGCTTCCCGTACTTAGTAGTAGAAGACGGAGACTACTTAAAGAACGGAGAATTGTATATTAAGCATAGTTACGAAGGAATCGAGCTCGATTTAAAATACTTAGAAAAGGTATTACCATATCTTCATCAGCTGTGGGGAAGAACAGTGCATATGGAGTCGATTGTGGAGAGTAAGGGCGTTGTGTTTTCTTATGATGGGAAGATGGTGCATCGGAAGTATGTGTGATAAGAGACGCCACTATATGATGTAGTGGCGTCTTTTTGTATTCAACTAAGCAGTGCATGCAAAATAAAAGCAGTGCTTAATACGAATTAGTTTATGTCGTCCTCTCTATTTAATAGTTCTATGAAATATGAATTTTCAGGAGAACGATTTTCAATGGCTATTTTATTGGGGATTTTTTCTAAACTTGTTTTTTGCCATAATCTTGTCTTTAGTTCTTCTATTTGTTCAGAGTTAAAGAAAAAATTCAGCTCAGCTTCTTCAGGGGAAGTTATTTTTATTGTTTTTTCATCAGTTAGACAGTCAAAAGTTATATAATTATTATATTTTCCAACCTGAATTTGTGCCGTATATTCCAGCTTAAGTGGTTTAGGGCTATTATTATAATTTCTACCATAGATATGTCTCCATCCTTTCTATTTATTTTTGTTTATTTCTTATTTTAAAACATATGTTTTTCTGTATATAATATTTTTATATATAAATTTATAGAAATGAAATAAATGTTAAATAATGAATCTTTGATTGTTATAGATATTTCAATTTTGTTCAGAGAGAGATTGAGTGAAGGAGTCAAATAGATCTGAAAAGAAGTTTAGTGAGAAGTGATCTATTTAGGGATTACAATTCATAAGGGGGATGTATTGAACAACTATAGTTATAAAGGGTTAGGTATTTGGATATTCCGAAAAATTTATATATAGATCATAGAGAATAAAGGTGCAGTCTTTTCTTATAATAGGAAGCATATTTGGAGAGGATAGGTAAATTTTCACATGAAGAAGAGGATTTTTATGATGGTTAAGCTTATAATTTGAATTTTACAAGGTAATTAAATTGTTGAGATTCCAGCATTTTAAGAATTTAGCTCATATTCTCTATATCATATAAAATACTTTTAAGATATAATTCTCCAAAATTATAATTATCGAATTGGTTATGTGAGTTTAGAGTAATTAGAATGGGGTAATTTAAATAGTTTTAATTATGGTATGAAAAAGAAATCTTAATCTATGATAAAATTTGGTAAGGATATATAAGAGTAATTAACTATATTTAAGGGAGAATGTCATGAATATAAGTGCTCAAGAAGAACATTTTGGTCAAGTTGTTTCCATATCGGGTATGGATATTATTGTAGAAATGAAACAGGAATTATTAAAAAGTAATTTGGAGCAGAGAATTGTTGGAGATGGACAAACAGTGCTTAAGTTGTTTGTTGGAACTGTAGGAGATATTTTTTTAATTGGTGATCCTGCTACAGATGCATTTCATTATGCTATTTTTGAAGAAGTTAAATTAGTTTCGGAGGTAGAGGATCAAGAGAAGACTGGGGCCCCTTATATAATTAGTTCAAAAAAACAAAAAGCGATAGCAATTGCTAAAATTATAGGTTATCAGGATCAAAGAATAAAAGAAAAATTAAGTTTTAGGAGAGGGATTGGACATTATCCAAAATTTAATTCTAAGTGCTATTTATTAACATCTCAAGAAAAAAAAGATTTATTTGCATTGGAAGGTCAAGGGATAAGAGTGGGACATATGTCCAGTATTCAAGAGGAAGAAGTTGTTATACATACTGATAAATTTTTAAGTAAACACTCTGTAATTTTGGGTTCAACAGGTTCGGGGAAATCTTGCACTGTAGCTAGTATTTTACAAAAGTTATTAAGAGCGCATAGGTATAGCCATGTTGTTTTTTTTGATTTACATAATGAATATTCAGCTGCTTTTTCTTCTGATGATTTTAATCATAGAGTTAATAAATTTTCTGCTAATGATTTTAGCTTACCGTATTGGTTTTTAAACTTTGAGGAGTTCCAATCAGTATTCTTAGGGGATATCGATTTAACAAAAAATAATGATGGAATTAGAATATTGAAAGAACAAATTTTAAAGTTAAAAGAAAATGAACACTCTAAAGTGGAACATAACGTAGGTGAAATCCCAAAGATTAATATAAATTCACCTTTGTATTTTAGTATTGATGAACTTATCCAAGAATTAAAATTATTGAATAAAAAAACTTTGTGGAAATCAGATAATATATCAACTTTTAAGCAAGATATTCAAGAGTATTTACCAAGTACAGGGAGTAAAAAAGTTAAGCGAGAAGATAAACAGATTGATGATTATGTTATTCAAGATCAGAATTATTACAATAAGTTAAATCAGGTTATTGAAAAGCTTCAGAGTATAAGAAATGATAGAAGGTTTAACTTTTTATTTTCTGAGAATCATAATTCATCGGAAAGTTTTATTGGGTATTTGAGTGATATTTTATGTATTCCAGCTAATATTGAACAAAAGCAGATAACTATTTTAGATCTTTCTGGTCTACCTTCAGAGATCACCCCTGTTATTATTGGGATGTTAGCTAGAATTTGTTTTGAATTTAAAATTTGGGAGGAGGATCCTAAAAAAATTCCATTATATCTTGTTTTTGAAGAGGCACATAATTATATTCCGAGGGATACAACCTCCATAACAAAACTTCCTAAAAGATATATTGAGCGTATAGCAAAAGAAGGGAGAAAGTATGGTATTTCACAATTAATCATTAGTCAACGTCCTTCGGATTTATCAACTACAATTGTTTCGCAGTGTTCTAACTTTTTTGTGTTGAGAGTAACAAATCCAGATGATCAAACTTTTATAAGAAAGGTACTTCCAGATCATTTGAATGCTCTGACAAGTATGATTCCCTTTTTCCAAAATGGTGAGGTGTTAATTGCTGGTGAATGTGTACCTATACCAATTAAAGCTGCAATTGATCTTCCAAATCCATTGCCTAATTCTAGTGATGTTTCATTTAGCGATGCGTGGAGTAATTTTGTAAAATACGATATTAAGGATACAATATTGAAGTGGTGGGAAGTTAAAGAAGATGAGTAAAATTATTAACAGTATATCATTAAAGAATTATAGAGGGTTTAATGAAGAATGTCTCCTTTATCTAGCGGACTCTAATAATATTTGTTTTTTAGTTGGACCTAATAATAGCGGGAAATCTTTAATTGCTAGAGTTTTATCTGTTTTTACAATAGATAATATACATCAATTTACGGAACAATTTAATGTTAACGATTATTTTTGTGATAATGATTTTCATGCTTTGGATACAGATAAGGCAATAGTAATGAAGTTTAATATTAATACGAAAGTATTTGAAGAATTTCAAGACCCAGATTTAATAAGTTTATTAAATCTGGATGAAATTGGTCTATGTTTTGAAATTAGAAAAATCAATGGAAATTTTTTATGTTGTATGTACTTAGCTAATAAAGATGATTATTCTCATCAATTTAATGAATCTAAAATGAGATTTGAATTTAAACAAAGAAATTCTTTATTAGATCAGCTAGGGCTAGTTAAAGATCAAATTGAAGCATTAATTTGTAAACTATTTCAAGAGATAAAACGAAGAATTTTAGTATTCGATTCTATTCGCTCTTTTGATCGCGTAGAATCATCTTTTTATAAAAATGGTTCAGATTTGATTAATTGGATTAATGAAAGGAAACATCCAGGTGAGATAACAAGAGCAACTAAGCAAGTTCGTGAATGGTTAAAAGAATACTTCAATTTGGATGAACCTAGCGCAATAAGGGCGGATATTTCAAAAAAACAATTGATATTTACATTTGAAGATATGGAATTTTCCTCTCAAGAAGTTGGTACTGGTTACACAATGTTATATATATTACTTATTGAAATCATTAGAAGTAAAAAAGATCTAATTATTATAGATGAAATAGAGAGTCACTTGCAGCCAGGATTAGTTAGGTTATTAATCAATTTAATTAGAAACCATGGGGAATCACAGTATATTATTGCTACGCATTCTGCCCCTGTTATGGAGACTGCTAAAGGAGAGGATATTTTATATCGATTTAATAAAAAAGATGGCATGTGTAAATTTGAAAACTTTTTTAGAAGGGAAGGTGAGGGAGCTTTAGCACTTCGAGAATTGTGTAATGATTTAGGCGTTATCCCTGGAGATGCGTTATTATGCAATGTAGTAGTATGGGTAGAGGGACCATCAGAAATGTTTTGGATTCGTTCATGGTTAAAACATTATCTTCCTCTGTATAAGAAAAAAAACCATAAAGTAGGAAATTTAATTGAGGGCTTACATTATACAATTTTAATGACGGGTGGTAGTAATATATCTCACCTTTCTTTTAATGAAGATGAGATACCGATAGAACATATAGAAGAGGATAATTTATTAAAGGTTTTAAAAGTAAATCCTAATCCATTTGTAATCGTTGATTCAGACAATGCTAGTCATACCTCAAAAAAATTTCTGAGGTTACTTAGAATTGCTGCAGAGCTTAATAAAGTTAATTTATTAAATACAAAAATTAAAGATACTCATATATCTGAAGAGATTACAAAGGATAACTACTCTGAGGTAACTAACTTGTGGGTTTTAAAAGGTAAAGAATTAGAAAATTATTGTCATCCTCAATTAATTAAGGATTTTTACACAGGACGTGCTTCTTATTCAGTATCTAAAATAAAAGGGGTTCAAGAGTGTTTAGAATGGGATGTATTTAGTGATACTCAAGGTACTGGAGAGATTTTAAAGAGTAGAGGTATAACTAATATCAGTAAGGCAAGTGGTACCATTATTCATAAAAATGAATTAGCACGTTTTGTTTTTAATAATTTGAATGAAATTCATTTTCAAGAAAAACCGAAGGGAATACTATCTCCGAATACAGATATGCTAGAGGATCTTAAATTAAATTTAGACAAAATGCTGGGATATATTTTTGAAATAAATGATATAAGTTGATTAGAAAATAATAAAGCATTTAGAAGGTTGATAAATTAAATTTATTTAGTTTGTTAAACAAGATGATCCTGTATAAGAAATTTAAGTTACAATTTAATTATCTAACTAGTGATATCGAATGTTGATGTTTAAATCTATGTAAAGGATGAACATAAAAGATGGTTACACAAGAAAACTACAAAGAAGTATATGGGGATATGGAGATTAAAAGGATAGATAGGGAGTGCTATGTTACATTGAAAAAATATGAAGGAATCTTACATAAATGTAAAGTAGGATTTCTCTTCGTATTTATTTTGTTTTTTATTTTTTGTTTTTCTTATAAAGAAGTTCAGGTAGGACCGCATTCATTTGAAGAGGTGTTTAGTTGGAAACTTATTATAGGTGCCTTGGTTGCACGGATCATATTTTCTTACGTATCGCGTTATTTGATATATATCATGGTGGAGAGTGTGTATAAGAACAGAATAAAAGAGAATCAGGTCAAGAAAAACAGTGATTCTTTTACAATATTAGGAGTAATCAAAGCAAGTATAATTTTAATTTTATCTCCTGATTTGTCAGCAGCAAAATTTTTTAAAAATAAGTTTCATGAATTTGTGAAAAATAATAAGGATAAATTGCATGAACATAGTAATTTTGAAGGAGAAGACCTCCTTTTGAAAGCAGAAGGGCAAGATTCAGTTCAAGGAAAAGACCTCCTTTTGAAAGCAGAAGGGCAAGATTCAGTTCAAGGAAAAGACCTCCTTTTGAAAGCAGAAGGGCAAGATTCAGTTCAAGGAAAAGACCCCCTTTTGAAAGCAGAAGGGCAAGATTCAGTTCAAGGAAAAGACCCCCTTTTGAAAGCAGAAGGGCAAGATTCAGTTCAAGGAGAAGACCCCTTTTTGAAAGCAGAAGGGCAAGATTCAGTTCAAGGAGAAGACCCCCTTTTGAAAGCAGAATCAAAAGGCTTATGCAAAACAAGGAGTATTGATAGTGAAACAAAAAATGAATGTGGTAAGAACTATATTGATAAAGATGATTTATGTATTCAATGTAATGACTCTCTAAAATTCATGACTAAATTTCATGTTAAGTTTTCTAATTGGTACAACTTGGTTATATCTATATTTTTAGCAGTTGCTGTAATTTTTATTGGTATACATGGTAATTATTCATATCCAAAAGGCATAATTTATACTTTGTTTATTTTACTATTGTTGAGGCTTGTTTCTAGAACAATAGAAATAGCTAAAGCATTTTATGATGATGTGGTTCAAGTTGGTGTTAGGATTTATAATAAAAAAAATGAAAAGGTTTATTTGCATGATTGGAAAAATACATACATTAGAAAACCATTGAGAATATCCTTAGCTATACATAGTCTCTTAGAGTTAGTATTGATGTTTACATGTGCCTATATACTAACCTTTATCATGTTTGGCAATCAAATAGGTTTTCAAGATAAAGAAAGTGAAAAATCATTTAAACATGAAATGGTTACAGAAGTTAAAAGTGAACAGAATATTACCAAAGTCTATATAGAAAAAGAATCCAGTTCCAGTAAAATCAATGATTATATAGTTGAAGGTAAAGTTTATGAATTTTTTGTATATGCAGTATCGATATGTTTCTTTAATATTTCATATATAAATTATGGTGTTCCGTTGTGGAATATACTTCATGTTTGGCAAGTTACGATGAGCATGGTATTAATTATTTTATGTATTGCTGCTTATTTTGGAAGAAGTGATGATATGTATAAAAGGGAAAGTGAGTTTTTTGCTAGAACACTTGAAGAAGTTAATGGGCAAAATCCCACGAGAGAAAATAAAAAGGATTCTCAATGATCCTTAAATCGTGCAGGGAATTTAAATAGGAAAGAATTAGTATAATAAAAAAGAACGGAATGAAAGTAAATTTGAATTTCATTCCGTTCTTTTTTATTTGGAAAAAGATCAAATATGCTATTCTTGAAAAAAGGGAGTTACATAGAGAAATGGAGCGATTTAAATGAGCAAAATAGGGGTATGCAAGGTGGATATTACGCCGCCTATAGGTATTGATTTTGTCGGATATCATAGAGAGACAGGAATAAATAATATTGAAGAACGTATTTATGGGACAATTTTTGTATTTGAAAAAGATGAAATGAAAACTGTGTTTATAAGTATTGATAATATTGGGATGTTAGTAGAAGATACGAATATAATTCGTGAGCGAGTAGCAAGTAGGCTTCATGTGCCGTTTGAGCGAATAACAGTTGTTTATACACATACACATTCTGGTCCAGAAACTGTTGGTGAGCAATCTTTAGTAAGGTCGTATAAAACGATTTTAGTAAATAATGTGGTGCAAGGTGCTGTTACTGCGAATAACAACTTGAAGCGATGTGAAGTTGGCTGGGGTGTTACGACAGGTGATATTGGAGTAAACCGAAGAGAGAGAACATCTGATGGAAGAGCGAAGATGGGAACAAATATAGAGGGTGTTGTAGATAAACGAATTGGTATGTTAGCAATAAAAGATGCTGAAACGAAGGAATTAACTGGGATTATAGTATTTTGTACGGCCCATCCGAATGTTTTAAAAGGTGATAGTGATGCATTATCAGCGGACTATCCGGGGATGACAAGAGAGATTCTTGAGAAGATCGTAAACTGTCCTGTTATTATTGTTCAAGGTGCTGCTGGTAATGTGAATGCGAAGTATCGAGGTTCTAAGGAAGCATTAACACAAATGGCTTATACGCTTAGTGGACATGTATTAACGATGTTACCGACAGTTACATATAGCCCAATTGTAAATGTAAGAACGATTTCGAGTATGGTGCAAATGAAGTTGAAGAATATCCCTGAAATTGATGAAATACGAAGCATGGCTTGGTTAGCTGAGAAGCAGTGGGGCGTGAATACGGATAAATGGCTTACTATCGTTTTAGAGAAATATAAGCAAGGTATTCGGCATTTAACTATTGATTTAGAAGTGCAACTGTTTCAAGTGAATGATGGTATGTTTTCAGGTATACCGATGGAACCTTTTTCGGAAACGGCATTAGAAGTGAAAGAGAATCTTCAAAATGAATTGGCTTTCTTTGGTGGATATATGAACGGATATATTGGTTACTTGCCGACAAAGGAAGAAATTTCATATGGTGGTTATGAAGTGGAATTAAGCCTTGTTGTGTATGGGCCGGTTACAAATTTATTGATGCCACCGGAGGAAAATACAGCAGATGTAATCGTACAGAAAGCTATAGAACTATACGTAAAAGAACTTAGAGAGATCTAAGTTCTTTTTTGTTTCAAATTTGTGAAAGAAAGACATATTGATTGAAATTAAATTTTTTATAATTTATTATATACCCATACAGGTATAGGTTTTTTGTGAAGTTTGAGAAAATTAAATACTATGGAGGTTTAAAATATGTCCAGAAAAATAGTTGTAGTAGGCGGAGTTGCTGGCGGCGCATCAGTAGCTGCAAGGCTTCGTCGTTTAAGTGAGGAAGATGAAATTATTATGGTTGAACGCGGTGAATACATTTCATTCGCAAACTGTGGATTGCCATATTATATTGGCGGTGTCATTACAGAAAGACAAAAATTATTAGTACAAACTGTTGAAAGAATGTCGAAGCGTTTTAATTTAGATATACGTGTATTGAGTGAAGTAGTACAGATTAATAAAGAAGAGAAAACAATTACGATAAAGAATGTAACGACAAATGAAACATATAACGAGAAATATGATGTGTTAATTCTTTCACCAGGGGCGAAACCAATTGTTCCATCTATCCCGGGTATTGAAGAAGCGAAGGCGTTGTTTACGTTACGGAATGTACCGGATACTGATCGTATTAAAGCGTATATTGATGAGAAGAAACCACGTCATGCGACGGTGATTGGTGGCGGATTTATTGGAGTGGAAATGGTTGAAAACTTAAGAGAACGAGGGATTGAGGTTACTCTTGTAGAGATGGCAAATCAAGTGATGCCACCAATCGATTATGAAATGGCGGCATATGTGCATGAGCATCTTCAAAAACACGATGTTGAGCTCGTTTTTGAAGATGGTGTAGATGCGTTAGAAGAGAATGGGACTGTTGTACGTTTAAAAAGTGGCTCAATTATAGAGACAGATATGATTATTTTAGCAATTGGTGTACAACCAGAGAGTAGTTTAGCGAAGGATGCAGGATTAGCATTAGGAGTTAGAGGGACGATAAAAGTAAATGAGAAATTTCAAACGTCGGACCCACATATATATGCAATTGGTGATGCGATTGAAGTAAAAGATTTTGTTACAGAAACAGAAACGATGATTCCGTTAGCGTGGCCAGCTAATCGTCAAGGTCGTATGTTAGCAGATATTATTCATGGTCATACAGATTCTGTATATAAAGGTACACTCGGAACTTCTGTAGCTAAAGTTTTTGATTTAACGGTTGCTTCGACGGGAGTAAATGAGAAAATATTAAAACGATTAAATATACCCTATGAGGTAGTGCATGTACAGGCAAATTCGCATGCGGGATACTATCCGAATGCTACGCCAGTGCTAATAAAATTAATTTTTAATAAAGATAGTGGGAAAATTTACGGAGCACAGGCTCTAGGTCGTGACGGTGTAGATAAGCGTATGGATGTTATCGCAACGGCAATGAAGGCAAATTTAACTGTACTTGATTTGCCGGATTTAGAATTATCATATGCCCCGCCCTATTCTTCTGCAAAAGATCCAGTAAACATGGTAGGGTATGCGGCAAGTAATATAGTAGATGGTTTTGTGGAAACAGTCCAATGGCATGAAATAGATCATATTGTTGAAAATGGTGGATATCTTATTGATGTTCGAGAGCCTAATGAACTAAAACAAGGAATGATTAAAGGTTCTATTAATATTCCGTTAGATGAATTACGTGATCGTTTGGATGAGGTGCCGGTAGATAAAGAAATATATATTACTTGTCAACTTGGTATGAGAGGGTATGTAGCAGCACGCATGTTAATGGAAAAAGGGTATAAGGTAAAGAATGTAGATGGTGGTTTTAAATTGTATGGAACGGTAGTACCAGAACGTGTTGTATATTGATATTTTTTCATCTTCCACTTCAAAATTTGGTGGAAGATGAAAGCCTATAGATGAAGGTTTCGCTTTGTGTTTTGTGAATGTATAAGGTAAAAGTTTAAAATAGGGGTTTACAAAATACCCTACAGGGTATAATATATTGTCATAAGCTATAAATGGTGACATAATGGTAATGAGGTGATTATACAATGGAATATAATCAAGATATGAAAAATAGATTGAAACGTATTGAAGGGCAAGTTCGTGGTGTGCTTCGTATGATGGAAGAAGGAAAAGATTGCCGAGAGGTTATTACACAGTTAACGGCATCTCGTTCTGCACTTGATCGTACAATTGGACTTGTTGTTGGAACGAATTTAGAGCAATGCTTGCGTGAACAGTTTGAAAGTGGTAATGGTTCAAATGAAGAGTTAATTAAAGAAGCTGTTCAATTACTTGTAAAAAGCCGATAATCTGTCAAACGTAAGTGTTGACAGATTTTCAAAAACATTTTAATATACCCCTACAGGTATATGTATATAAGTTATGGAGGAATCGACTATGAGTATAAAAGTGGATATGAGTTTAGATTGTAAAGGGTTAGCTTGTCCGATGCCGATTGTGAAAACGAAGAAGGCGATAGAAGGATTGGCATCAGGACAAGTGATTGAAATTAAGGCAACAGATAAAGGATCTACAGTAGATATACAAAGCTGGGCAAATAAAGTAGGGCATCAATATATCGGGACGAAACAAGAGGGCGATGTTTTGATGCATTACATTAGGAAAGCACATGAGCATGAAGTGAACGAAGTAGCAAAGTATCCTCATACAATTACGAATACGGAGTTGGAAGAGATATTATTAAGCGATGAAGAGTGTATTGTATTAGATGTTCGAGAAGCAGCGGAATTCGCTTTTGGTCATATTCCATCGGCCATTTCGGTGCCGTTAGGAGAGTTAGACAGTGCAGTTTTAGATCAGACGAAGCAAATTTATGTTGTTTGCCGAACTGGTAACCGTAGTGATGTAGCTTGCCATATGTTGAAAGAGAAAGGTTATGAAAATGTGAAAAATGTCATTCCAGGTATGTTAGAGTGGCAAGGGAATATAAAGAATTAAATTTTTTTAAATGTAAATATACCATAGGGGGTAAAAAGATGAGTGTTAAATCATTACAAGCAAAAGATGTTGCAGAGAAAGTTTTATTCGGAGAGTTGTTTATTTTAGATGTTCGTAATGAGACGGATTATGAAGATTGGAAAATTGAAGGGAAACAAATCTCATCTATAAATAAACCGTATTTTGATTTGTTAGATGGTGTAGATCATATTGTAAGTGAATTACCTAAAGATAAAGATGTTTTAGTAGTATGCGCAAAAGAAGGGTCTTCTATATTTGTGGCAGAGCAATTAACAGAGGCTGGATTAGAAAATATTTATTATTTAGCTGGTGGTATGAAGGCATGGAGTGAATATGTAAAGCCTGTAAAAGTTGGAGATTTAAAAAATGGCGGAAGTATGTATCAGTTTAACCGTCTTGGAAAAGGCTGTTTATCTTATATGGTCGTTTCAAACGGTGAAGCAGCAGTTATTGATGCAGTAAGAACAGTTGAAGCGTATGAAGAATTTGCGAAAGAGCATGCTGTTACGATTACGAATGTAATGGATACACATTTACATGCAGACCATATTTCTGGAGGACGTAAGTTAGCGGAAAAAGTAGGTGGTACGTATTGGTTACCGCCAAAAGATGCGGAGGAAGTTGTTTTCTCATACGAACCGCTTGTTGAAGGATCTGTTATTACGGTGGGGGGTACTAAAATTGAAATTGACGCATTATACTCACCAGGGCATACGATTGGAAGTACGTCATTTATTGTAGATGATTCCTATTTATTATCAGGCGATATTTTATTTGTAGATTCAATCGGGCGTCCAGATCTTGCTGGGAAAGCTGAAGATTGGGTAAGTGATTTACGTAATACTTTGTATAGCCGATATAAAGAACTATCTCAAAGTTTAATTGTGTTACCGGCTCATTATTCAAAAATAAGTGAAATGGACGAAAGTGGTATTGTTAGTGCAAAATTAAAAGATTTATTTGAGCATAATGCAGGTTTAAATATTGAGGATGAGGGAGAGTTCCGTAAAGTTGTAACAGAGAATTTACCACCTCAACCGAATGCATATCAAGAAATTCGTCAAACAAATATGGGACAATTAAATCCAAATAAAGACGAAGAGCGTGAAATGGAGATTGGTCCAAACCGTTGTGCTGTTCATAATTAATTCGGTTTCAAATGAAATAAACACAGGAGGTATATGAAATGAATGCCAAGCAAGTATTAGATGTAAAAGGATTAGCGTGTCCAATGCCAATTGTAAAAACAAAGAAGGCAATGGAAGCATTACAATCAGGAGAAGTGTTAGAAGTACACGTAACAGATAAAGGTGCGATTAAAGATATTCCAGCATGGTCACAAACAGGCGGTCATGAAGTGTTAAAGCATACAGAAGAAAAAGGCGAATTAAAGTTCTGGATTAAGAAGGCTTAATGATAAAAACAGGAGGTATATGAGATGAATGTAAAGCAAGTATTAGATGTAAAAGGATTAGCGTGTCCAATGCCAATTGTAAAAACAAAGAAGGCAATGGAAGCATTACAATCAGGAGAAGTGCTAGAAGTACACACAACAGATAAAGGTGCGATTAAAGATATTCCAGCATGGTCACAAACAGGCGGTCATGAAGTGTTAAAACACACGGAAGAAGATGGTGAATTAAAGTTCTGGATCAAGAAAGCATAGCATTTCAATAATAGGCGGAGGAGCAAATCATCTGCTTATTATTGAAAGTAAAGAGGATAATCATATATGTTCTATATAGTTATATCCCTAATAGTATTGGTGCTGGGAAGTTTAGTAAAACGTTACATTCCCGTTTTAAATGTTGCATATATTTCGTTAGAACAAGTAAGGAAAATTGAAAGTGTTATTGTAGATGTACGAAATTATACAGAGAGCGACAGTGATAACAATTCTAGAATTATGTGTATACCATATGCGTATTTAAAACGGTATTATCATGAAATACCAAATAAGCCTTTGCATCTTATTGTTCATAATAAAGTGGATCGGAATTTAAGTATACGCTTTTTAAGAAAGAAGGGGTTCCATATTCAAAGTTATAGTATGTATTTGGATAGGAAAAAAGTATAGAAGGAGTTTGAATAGCTTTATGGATGTGAAGACAATATTGAATATAATCTTAATTGTACTTGTATCATGGTTTATTATTTCTCGATTCTTACCAGCTAGAGGAGTAAAAAACATTTCAGGAAAAGAATTAAAACGTATGATGGGACAAAATAATAAACAATTTATTGATGTGCGAACAGCTGGTGAGTATAGAGGGAACAATATTAAAGGGTTTCGGAATATCCCATTAAATGAACTAGCTAATAAGGCGCAACAATTAGATAAACAGAAAGAAGTTATTGTTCTTTGTCAAAGTGGAATGAGAAGTAAGCAGGCTGCAAAAGTATTAAAAAAATTAGGATTTCAGCACGTTATCAATGTTTCAGGCGGTATGAATGGTTTGTGAGGAGGAAATGTAAAATGAAAGAAATGACAGCAAAAGAATTAGAAGAAAAATTGTTACGTAAAGAAGCAGTAAATATCGTAGACGTACGTGAAGTAGAAGAAGTAGCTGCAGGGAAAATTCCAGAAGCGTGTAATATTCCACTAGGACTATTGGAGTTTCGTATGCATGAGTTGGATAAAAAGAAAGAGTATATTATCGTTTGTCGTTCTGGCGGAAGAAGTGCACGAGCTGTTCAATTTTTAGAGAGCTACGGTTTTCAAGTGATCAATATGGTAGGTGGTATGTTAGCGTGGGAAGGTAAAGTAGAATAGGGCGAAACAATTTTTTATAAAAATAAAAATACCCCTATAGGTAATTGGAGGGAAAACAACATGGAACAACAGAAGAAAACAACAATCGTTTTATTTAGCGGAGATTATGATAAAGCGATGGCTGCTTATATTATTGCAAATGGTGCAGCGGCGTATGATCAAGAGGTAACTATTTTTCATACTTTCTGGGGATTAAATGCTTTAAGGAAAGATGAACATGTAGAGGTAAAGAAAACTTTCATAGAAAAAATGTTTGGAAAGATGATGCCACGCGGCGCTGATAAGATGGGATTATCTAAAATGAATTTTGCTGGTATGGGACCAAAGATGATTAAAGGTATTATGAAAAAACATAATGCGATGCCGTTACCAGATTTAATTGATTTGGCGAAAAAACAGGGGATTAAACTTGTCGCTTGTCAAATGACAGTAGATTTATTAGGGTTAAAAGAGGAAGAGATTATGGAAGGAGTAGAGTTTGCAGGAGTAGGAGCTTATTTAGCAGATGCTTCGGATGGGAATGTGAATTTATTCATTTAAATCACCTTCTTTTTAGAAGGCGGGGGATATAAGGTGAGTTTAGTCGTATTACTTTTTATAATTGGGTTTATAGGATCGTTTATATCAGGAATGGTTGGAATTGGCGGTGCGATTATTAATTATCCGATGATCTTATACATTCCGGTATTGCTAGGATTTACTGGCTATACTGCACATGAAGTGAGTGGTATTACAGCGGTGCAAGTATTCTTTGCAACTTTCGCAGGGGCATGGGCTTATCGGAAAAGTAATGATATGGATAAAACGCTCGTTGTGTATATGGGAGCTAGTATATTAATAGGAAGTTTCATAGGTAGTTTTGGTGCTAATGCATTAGAGGAACATACGGTCAATGTTGTTTATGCAGCGTTAGCAACAATTGCTGCTATTATGATGTTCGTACCGAAACGAAATAATGGTGATGAATTGAAATATAATAAATGGATAGCAAGTTTGTTAGCATTTATTGTAGGCGGAGCATCAGGCATTATAGGTGCTGGAGGTTCGTTCCTTTTAGTTCCGATTATGCTAGTTATTTTAAAATTGCCGATACGTACAACGATAGCAACATCTATCGCTATTACGTTTATTTCTTCAGTAGGGATTACAACTGGAAAAGTAATAACTGGACAAGTAGTTGTAATTCCAGCTCTTATTATTGCGATTGCAAGTATCTTTGCAGCGCCGCTTGGAGCGCGAGTAGGGAAAAAGATCAATCAAAAAGCACTGCAATATATGTTATCGATTTTGATTGTAGGTACAGCTATTAAGATGTGGATTGATATGATATTGAAATAAAAGGATGGCGCTGCTTGCAGCCCATCCTTTTATTTATGCCCAAATCACTTTCATTAAGTTTTTATATTCGTCATTTGCTAATTTATATAGCATTCTCGTATGTTCAAAGACAAGTGCTGGATTAAAGTTTGGCTCTGAGAATGCAAGAGATGTTGAAATATCAATTGCATTTTGCTTGTTTAATGTGAATTTTGCAAATCGATAAGATGTATTTAATTCATTAATGGTATGTAAAACATCATTTGTTGCTGCTTCATTAGGTACGTGAGCAACATTGAAGCAGTATATATCTACAGTAGGATGTTCGTTTTGGAAAGCAGCGATAAGTTGAATTTTTGCGCCAGCTTCTGTCTCTAATCCTACTGAAAAATGAACAGAACCATCATTTTCATCTATATTTTCTTCCATGTATATATCGTTTGACTTTAAGTAGTCTTTAAAATCTGAGATGTTATGTTTTACTGCAGCTTTCATATGTATGAGCCCCCTGATAATTGGAATAGATTGCTACTATTTATTATAATTTAAAAATATTAAAAAAGATAGTTAGAAAGTTCTGATTTTTAATTGTGACGGAATAAAAAGAAGCAGTACTCTACCTCCATAGAGAACTGCTTCTTTATTATTCATTGTCGTTAGACGATGTTTCTGTATCTTCATTGCTATTTTTATTTTTCATTTCATTGTTACTTGATTCGCGTTCACTTGTATTTTCAGACTTAGATTCTTTTGTTTTCTCTGTACTTGTTTTTTTCGAATCAGAGTCTGTTTTTGTATATGCAGGTAATCCAAGATGAGTACGAAGATCGTTTGTAACCTTTGCTAATTCTTTTTTATCTGGATTGTAGTAATACGTTCGGCCGCCACCAGCGGATTTGCTACATGTATCGTCACCTTTTTCCATATAGCAGTCGTCACCTTGAATTTGTAATTTCTCGATTTCTGAATCCGATCCGTACTTATAGAATGAAAGCATATCATCAAATGTTAAGTTTGTAACGAATTGTCCGTTAATATCATCAATGATGTTGCCAACTTTTGTTACAGAACCAACACTTGTTAGTTTCTTTAAAATAGCCTCGATAACGAGTTGTTGACGTTGTCCACGCATTGCATCACTATCGATGTGTCTTGTCCTAGCAAGAGCAAGAGCTTCTTCGCCATTTAACTTTTGAACACCTTTTTCTAGGTGAATTGCCTCTGCATTATCATTGCTATCTTGCTCAGTAAATTCAACTGGTACATCAACTTCAATACCGCCCAAGTCATCGACGATTTTTATAAATGATTTAAAGTTAAATTTCACAAAATAATCGACAGGAACATTCATTAATTTTTCAACTGCATCAATGCTTGCTTGTGGTCCACCATTTTTTCCATTTTTAGCAGAACCGAATGCATGAGCGTGTGTAATTTTATCTTTTTTCTTTTCTATTGGAATATAAGTATATGTGTCACGTGGGATACTTAATAGTTTTACAGTTTTGCTATCTTTATTAAACGTTGCAAGCAACAGCGCATCTGTTCTAATAGCTTCACCATATTCTTTTCCTCGGACATCGCTTTCATCAACACCCATTACTAAGACAGAGACATTGTTTGTAATAGGTTTTACAACTCTATCACGTAAATCAGATTTATCACCGCGCGCTAAATCATGTGCGGCATTTCGAACAGCAGAAGATGCTTTATTTACTAAAAACCAAGTATAACCGCCGCCTATTAATAAAACGAATAGTATAGCGCTTATAATAACTTTTATTTTTTTCTTATTTTTTTTCGGGTTACTGCGTGTATTTTCTTGCAAAGATGGGTTTTGCTCCATTTCCTGTACTCCTTCATTTGGATTGAAATACGACACTCATATCCACTTATTATAATGAAATTTGACGAAAAAAAACATTACAAAACATTTACATTTCGTAAAAATTCAATATATTTATAAAAAGTCAGATATTCTATATTATATTTTTTAGATGTAGAATAAGTATAAGTTGTTTTAGTAGAAATGAAAATATGTATTGTGAGAAAGTGATAGAGAAGTAAGATTTGTTGAAATATAGCCAAGAAGAAACGAGTAGGTTTACTTATTTCTTCTATATAATAAAGAAGAAATTTACGGATAAAGGAGAGAGCATAATGAATCATACATCATTCCGAGCAATTGTTGTGAACGAAACAGAAAGTAAGCGGTTTGTAAGAAACGTTGTAGCGAGAGAAGTAAGTAGTTTACCTGAAGGGGACGTATTCATACAGGTTCATTATTCTTCACTAAATTATAAAGACGCTCTTTCAGCCACTGGTAATAAAGGTGTTACGAGAACATATCCTCATACGCCAGGAATTGATGCAGCAGGAGTGATTGTGAGTAGTGAAGATGCTACCATTAAGGTAGGAGATAAAGTCATTGTAACGGGATATGATTTAGGGATGAATACTTCTGGTGGTTTTGGAGAATATATTCGCGTGCCGGCATCTTGGATTGTCCCTTTACCAGAGGGAATGTCATTAAAGGAAAGTATGATGTACGGGACGGCAGGTTTTACAGCCGCTTTATCAGTGTATAAGCTTATTAGAGCAGGAGTAACGCCTAGTATGGACGATGTTTTAGTAACGGGTGCTACAGGCGGTGTAGGGAGTGTAGCTGTTAGTATATTAAGTAAGTTAGGGTTTAACGTAGTAGGAGCGACAAGGAAAATGGAAGAGGAACAGATGCTACTACGTCTAGGGGCGAAAAAGGTGATTCATCGCGCAGAATTGAATGATGAATCAGGAAGACCAATGCTTAAAGGAATATACGCCGGAGTTATCGATACTGTAGGTGGACATATGTTAGAAACAGCTTTAAAAACGGTAAAGTATGGCGGATGTATAACGACATGCGGTAATGTGGCAGGCCATGAATTACAAACAACGGTATATCCGTTTATTTTGCGAGGCATAAGCCTGTTAGGAGTAGATTCTGTACAGTGCCCAGTAGATGTGAGAAGAGATGTATGGACGCTCCTAGCAAATGAATGGGAAAACAAAGAGTTACTATCTTATACAGAAGAATGTACATTAGAAGAATTAGATGAGAAGTTTACACTTATATTGCAAGGAAAGTTAAAAGGAAGAACGGTTGTAAAGATGAAATGAAAAAAGAGACGCTTACTTTAGCGTCTCTTTCTTATTATAATGATTGTTTTAAATTGACTTTACCTTGTTCACCTAAAACACCATCGGCAATATTTACAGCGTGATCACCGATACGCTCTAAGTTACTTACCATATCAACGAAGATGATACTTGCATCACCTGAACAGCTACGTTCGTTCAGACGTAATACGTGACGTTTACGAAGAACACGTTCCATTTGGTCAATTTTACGTTCTTTCGCAATAACAGTTTGAGCTAGTTCAGTATCAAAGTTTGTTAAAGCTTCAACTGCGTCGTGTAATGTTGAAATTGTTAACTCAAGCATTTCATTTAGTTCAGCTAATGCGTCGTCTGATAGGGAGACACGGTTTGAAATTTGGAAATCTACAAGTTCTACAAGGTTTTCTACATGATCACCGACACGTTCAATATCTCCAACAACACCTGCTAGGACTGAATGCTTCTCAGAGTCTGTCGGTGAAAGTGGTTTTTCTGATAGTAAAACTAAATACTCGGTAATTTTTTTATCTAAATTGTTAATAGCTCCTTCTAATTGAGTAGCCATATCAGCATGTTTTTTATCTTGTGTGTTTAAAAATTGATTTGCTTCTTTTAGTCCATCTAATGAAAACTCAGCCATACGGATAATTTCTTTTTGAGCTTCTGTTAAAGCGATAGCTGGAGATTGTTCAATAAAGATTGGGTTTAAATGTTGCGGTTTGAAGTTAATAGATGAATCTTCACCACGGATGATTTTTGTTACAATCCATGCTAATACTGCAATGAATGGGAACTGAATAATTGTATTCGTTACGTTAAACGTTCCGTGTGCAAATGCAATTGTCATTTCTGGATTTAAGTTTAATGACGTTTGGAAATATTGAATTAAATTTGTAAAAGGTATTAATAAAATCGTAAAGATGATTGTACCCACAATATTAAAGATAACGTGAACTAATGCCGCACGTCTTGCAGCAATTGAAGTACCGATTGCTGCTAATACAGCTGTAATTGTTGTACCGATGTTATCACCAAACAATACAGGAAGGGCAGCTTGTAAATCGATTGCACCTTGACCGAATAGTTCTTGTAAAATACCGATTGTTGCACTTGAGCTTTGTACAATTAAAGTGAAGACTGTACCAACAACAATACCTAAAATTGGATTATCACTCATGCTAACTGTTAATTCCTGGAATGACTCTAAAGAACGAAGAGGCTTCATACCTGTGCTCATTAGTTCTAAACCGAAGAATAACATACCAAAACCGAATATAACTTGACCTAAAGAATGTACTTTTTTATTTTTAAAGAAGAATAGTAAGATAGCTCCAACTGCCATAATTGGAAGAGCATATTCTCCGATTTTAATTCCGATAATAAATGCAGTAACTGTCGTACCGATGTTCGCACCCATAATAACACCGATTGCTTGTCTTAATGTCATGAATCCGGCACTTACAAGTCCTACTGTTAAAGCAGTTGTTCCTGAACTTGATTGGATTAATACAGTAACTAACATACCTGCTAGTACACCCATCAGTGGGTTTGTTGTAAAGCGATCTAGAATATCGCGAAGACGATCTCCAGCCGCTTGTTGCAGTCCATCGCCCATGTATTTAATCCCGAATAAGAAAATACCTAATCCACCAATGAACTGGAAGATCATATCTTGAACATTATATTCCACGCATTCCACTCCTTAAATTTCATGTACGATGTAATTATTAACTGAACCGTGAGGCAGTGTAAACGGTTTGCTAGTAAAATTTACACTAAATTTACAAAGAGAAGAAAAGTTTACAATCACTTAAAGAAACAGCTGTATTTTATTGGTTTTCATCTTATATAAATCTTAATTTTGTAAAGAAATCACACTTTTTAGAATAGTATTGTTCGGTTGAATATCAAGGAAAGCGTCTGCGAGTTCATCGTATATTTTTTGATGAAAATTTAAAAAATATGTAGGAAAATGCATGTAATTTTATAACATCAAAAATAAGATAAAAAAGCCACTGGAATTATCCAGCAGCTTTTTCTGTGTTTTTATTTCCATGCTTTTGTCTTCTTACACTTGTGATGTAAATGAATAGGAAAGCAATAAGTAATAGAGAGGAATAACGATATACAGTTGCGTAGTTTGTAAAATGTGCAATGAATCCAAAAATAATCGCGCCAGCACCAATTCCAAGGTCAAATGCTGAGAAGAATGTAGCTGTTGCGACTCCTCGTCGGTGCGGTGCTACTCGGTCAATCATCCACGCTTGTAGTGCAGGTTGAATCGCTCCGAAACCACTTCCGTAGCATGCTGCTGCAATAATTAAGCTTGGAATGGTAGTTGTATACGACAATAAAATAATCCCTGTAAACGTAATAATAACTCCTGGAATAATTACGAAGGAATGACCTTTCGCATCATATAACTTTCCGGAAAATGGACGAGTAACAGCGATTGCAAGTGCATTAAATAAGAAGAAGAGGCTTATATCAGCAATGCCGACTTCCGTAGCAAATAACGTAATAAAGCTTCCGATTCCCCCGTACATTAATGTAATACATAATATTAATAATGAAGGAAGTAAAGCTTTACGCTCAATAAATCCATCGAGAAAAGTACTAGATGATTGTTGTGGAGGCTGTTTCGTTTTTTGGATTTGAAGTAGTTTCGTTAATATTAATGAAACAATTGTGCACGATAATGCACATAAAAAAAGAATTGTGAAGTTATATGTTTGCATAAGCCATAGTCCGATAAGTGGACCGAGGGCCATTGCAATTGTTCCAGAAAGGCCAAAATATCCCATGCCTTCTCCGCGGCGAGCTGAGGGAATTAAATCAGAAACGACAGTTCCATATGTAGTCGTTGTAATACCGAAACCAGCTCCGTGCAAAATACGAACAGCAAGCAAGAGAAAAATAGTTGAGGCGAAAAGGTAACTGCCCATAGCGAGTAAACAGATAGCAGTACCGATCATTAAAATTATTTTTTTATTGAATTTTTGCAAGGCGTTCCCAGTTAGCGGTCTAACAAAAAGTGCCGCAACGGTAAACATACCGACAACAAATCCGATATTTGAACTTGTGCCACCAATTTCTTTCACATAAACAGGTAAGGTTGGAATTAACATTTGAAACCCTAAAAACATACATAAGTTTGCAAAAATTAAAGCAACAAACTCTTTTGTCCATAACGGTTCTCGTTTTACGAGTATTGCTTCTCCCATATATTCATCCCCTATATAAAATTTTCTCTTTTCTTTCGAGTATATGTATTGGCCAATGCAACAGTCAAGGAAGGTGTCTTGAAAACGGATAACAATTTTTAAGGTGAAAAACTGACAAATTTGTGTAAAAGCTACACAACTATGAAAAAAAGATGTAAAGTATAGATGTATAGACTTGTAGGTGTTAAGAATGATAGAAATTGTTTTTTCTTTAAAGAAAGCGGATTCAAAAGAGTAGTGAACAAGAAGGGGATATATACTTTTTCACTACATATATTTGAAAAGGTTTACAATATGATGAAGAAAGAGGCGTGTACATATGAGACGATTAGGTATTTCTATTTATCCAGAACATTCAACAGTAGAGAAAGATAAGGAGTATTTAACATTAGCAAGTAAATATGGATTTACACGTGTGTTCACATGTTTATTATCTGTGGATGGAGAAAAAGAGAAAATTATAGAAGAATTTAAAGAAACGATCTCTCATGCGAATGCATTAGGGTTCCAAGTATTAGTTGATATTAGACCGTCTGTTTTTGAACAATTAGGTATTTCGTATAATGACTTATCATTCTTCCATGAATTAGGTGCGTACGGTATTCGTTTAGATGTCGGTTTCTCAGGATTAGAAGAATCAATTATGACTTATAATCCGTATGGTTTGAAAATTGAGATTAATATGAGCAATGGTACGAAGTATGTAGATAACATTATGAGTCATAGACCAAATCGTGAAAATTTAATTGGTTGTCATAATTTT
>WPCI01023467.1_pt1 | contig 73647 bp, 68 predicted proteins | sample 5399871 | NCBI WGS metagenome assembly WPCI01 (sample SAMN12869469, study PRJNA574797) | sludge metagenome | isolation source: wastewater treatment of pH7 | place: China:Beijing | collected 2019-05-20 | reverse complement strand
GTCACACCGTTAGACAACTTCACCTTAAATGCATTCGCAATACCTGCGTGATATTTTTTGAAAATCTTGAATTTCTTTTTAAACGATTGAGGCAAACACGGATTCATTTCTTTCAAGGTTTCTTGAAAACCTTCGTTATCTCTTTTTGAGAAGTGATAACGTAAAAGTTGGACAAAATTATAGGCGGTTCGTAATTCTTCGTTATCACTCAACAGTTCATCGATTATTTCCGTCTGACTAAGCTCTTTTTTGAAAAGTCGGTGATACTGCCGTTTGAATGGCTCAAGCTTGTCGGAGTCTTTTAATAATAATTTCCAATATCGTTTAAGACGGCGGTATTTCCTTTGATTTTCGGAAGTAGAAGTGCGGAAGCGATTCATAACCTGTATCCGTAATTGATTAAAGCTGCGATTGATGTGCTGCACGATATGAAAGCGATCGGTGACGATCTCTGCATTTGGAAACACGGTTTTTAGCAGCTGATTATAGCTGGCGTTCATGTCCATCACAAGATAGTTTACTTTCAAGCGCGCCTTTCTTGGAAAACGCATGAAGTATTGTGTCAGTTTAACTAATCGGCGATCTTCCAGAATGGTGAACAAGCGATTCGTTGTCCCGTCAACACAAATAAAGCTCATAGCTCCAGAAACGGATTTCATTGATTTAAATTCATCCATACATAAAACGGTCGGCAGGTATTTTTGATTCGGCTGATAGTCCTTTGTCGCCTCTCTTAAAATTCTAGCAACAGTAATATCGGAAACAAAGTACTTCTTTGCGATCAATTTTCGTGATTGGTTTTCGAATAATTCTAATAATATTGCCTGTTTGAGTTCCTTTGTCAGTTGATGATGCTCATCCACTAAGTCCGTTTTCGCAGAAAACGTTGATCCGCAATCATGGCAAAGATAACGGCTACGTTTCAATTCTAAAATAGTCAGCCTTTCTTTGAACTTCAACATCTGTGAGTTCGTTATATAAGAGCCATTACGAATGATGCGCACAGAGCCGCATTGTGGGCAATGAGAAAAGCGATTCGTCAAATTTCCTTTGATGATTTGAGCATTCACGCCCTTGTATTTCCTTTCTTCCAACCAATCATCATCGAAGAACAAATTTTTATCTGTTAAACCAAGTAATTTTCTAGTATTATTATCCATTGAGAGACTCCTTTGGTAGGGTAGGTTTTAGTCGACTAAATTTTACCAAATGTGAGTCTCTTTTTGATTTGAAGATAAGAAAAAAGTGTTGGTAGAAAATCGACTTCGATTTTCCACCAACACAAAATATTATAGAACCTAATTTTGTCACACCTCCTTCTCTTTCTTGTCTGATTTTTTTTGCTATACTAGTACGGTTGGGAAGTGATACAGTGAAAAAAGCGAACTTTGACTGGCAATATCGAGCAGGATCACCAATTGATCCGACATTTAAAGCTGAAATGATTAAACAAGGATATAGTGATTTATTTACCGAGTTACTTTGGAAACGAAACATACATACATTAGCGGAATTTTCACAGTTAACCAAGGCTAGTATTGAGGATTTACATGATCCATTCCTCATGTATGACATGGATAAAGCGGTTGAACGTATTCAAACCGCTGTCATGGAAGGTCAGCCGATTTTAGTTTACGGAGATTATGATGCTGATGGGATTACCAGTACCTCAATAATGTTGGAGACTTTAGAAATGATTGGGGCGGATGTTCATTACGTTTTACCTAACCGCTTCATTCATGGGTATGGACCCAACAAAGAACTATTTGCTGAAAAAATCAATGAAGGAATTCAATTGATTGTGACAGTCGATAATGGAGTTGCTGGTAATGAGGCAATTGCATTTGCCAATTCACAAGGGGTTGACGTGATTGTCACTGATCACCATGAGTTGCCGTCCGTTCTACCAGAGGCCTACTGCATTATCCATCCGCGCCATCCAGAAGGGAAATACCCTTTTGGTGAACTAGCTGGAGCAGGGGTGGCCTTCAAATTGGCTACCGCCTTATTGGAAGAAGTTCCCTTAGAAATGTTGGATTTAGTGACGATCGGAACGGTTGCGGATCTCGTTTCCATGACAGGTGAAAATCGTAATTTAGTAAAACTAGGATTACAGGCCATTAAGCAGACACAGAGGCTAGGTCTTTTGGAATTGCTGAAAGTCAGCGGAGTAGATTTACAAAAACTGGACGAGACTAGTATCGGATTTTCCCTAGCCCCCAGATTAAATGCGATTGGTCGTCTAGGAGATCCAAATCCAGCCGTAGAATTAATGACGACTTTTGCGGAAGATGTCGCTCATGAGCTAGCAGAAAAATTAGATCAGATTAACAATGAGCGTAAACAAATCGTTCAAGAAACTACGGCGGCGGCGACCGCATTAATTAATCCTGAAGATTCTGTTAACGTGATTGCTGGGAAAAACTGGAATCCCGGTGTTTTGGGAATTGTTGCCGGCAATATTTTGAAACAGACGGGGCGACCAGCGATTATTTTATCGATTGATGACACAGGTACTGCTAAAGGATCCGGTCGTAGTATCGAAGCATTAGATTTGTTCGCCATGTTGAATACGATGAGATCCGAATTTACGCATTTTGGGGGCCATGCAGCAGCTGTGGGCTTAACGCTACCGGCTGAGAATATCGCTACTTTACAAACTAAAATTAATACTTTTATTACGGAAAAAGATATCGATTTAAGTAAAGGTGCGACGCTCTTGATTGACGAGACACTCCCACTGGATAAAATCGAATTAAAATTTGTTGAAGAATTAAAAAAATTAGCACCGTTTGGGACGGATAATCCGGCTCCGCATTTTTCAGTAGATGGAAATGTTAGTTTCGTTAAACGAATCGGTGCCGATCAGCAACACCTGAAGTTCACCCTGGAAAAAGAAACGAGCCAATTAGATGCCATCGGTTTTGGATTTGGCGCTGAAAGCGAAGAAATTCAACAACCAGAGACGCATTTCGTCGGTGATTTAGAAATTAATGAGTGGAATGGTCAGAAAAAAGTTCAGTTACGTTTACTGGATTTTGCTTCTGAGGGAATGCAGGTGATTGATCGTCGAGCAAAATATACTTGGAATCAAAAGATCGAGGGGAGTAAAGTTCTATATTTGGCCTTTCGTTCACAAAGTCAAAAGTTTTTTGCTGAGGAATTGCAAATGCCAATCACGCTGTATGACCAACAAATTGCCTGGAATGATTACGATCAATTGGTGGTGTTGGACTGTCCAGATTATAAAGATACATTAAAAGAATTGATCAACGAAAGTGTTTTCGATCGAATCTATTTATATTTATATAGTCCAGATGAAGCCTATTTGAATGGGCTGCCCAGTCGCCAACAGTTTGCCAAACTTTATCAATTTTTCCGGAAACAGCCACGAGTCGACATTCGGTATAAACTTAAAAATGTTTCAAATTACTTAAGAATTCCAGAAAAATTATTAGTATTCATGATTCACGTGTTTTCTGAGCTAAAATTTGTTACAATAGACGACGGCGTTTTACAGATGGTAGAGGCTCCTGAAACCCGTGCGTTTGAAGAAAGTGCTATTTATCAAAAACGCATGGCTCAGATTGATAGTGAAGAGTTTTTATTAATGAATGATATTGATACCATTAGAAATTGGCTGAAAGCCTAGGAGGAACAATCAAAATGAACTTGAAAGATTATATTGCTAGTATCACTGATTACCCTAAAGAAGGGATTATTTTCCGGGATATCTCTCCCTTGATGGCTGATGGAGAAGCTTATCGTGAAGCGACAAAACAAATTGTCGATTATGCCAAGGAAAAACAAATCGATATGGTCGTTGGTCCTGAAGCGCGTGGCTTCATTGTAGGGTGCCCAGTCGCATTCGAATTAGGTGTGGGTTTTGCCCCTGTTCGTAAACCAGGTAAATTACCTCGTGAAGTGATTTCAGTAGAGTATGAAAAGGAATACGGTACGGATACATTGACGATTCATAGCGACGCGATTAAACCAGGCCAGCGAGTGTTGATTACTGACGATTTGCTAGCGACAGGTGGAACCATCAAAGCGACAATCGAGTTGGTTGAGCAACTTGGCGGAATTGTCGTTGGTTGTGCCTTTTTGATTGAGTTAGAAGAACTACATGGTCGTGATAAGATTCAAGGATATGATATTTTAACTTTAATGGACTACTAAGAGAAAATGCTAATTAAAAAAAGCTGTCAGAAAACTGACAGCTTTTTTGGTGATCAATTAGATTAAGCGGACTTATGATAGTGATGATCATAAGTCACGTAATAAAAATCTTCGGCAGGCTCTTTGTAATAAAATTCTTCCTCAGGTTGATCTTCGGGATGGTGTTCAGCATAATGCTGAGCATATTTACGTTCGTCCCACAACATAAACCATACAAGAAACAAGCCAGAAAAAATGACGATTGCTGCTAACGATCCCAACTTACCTATCAATAAACCTAACAACAAAACGGCGATAATCAAACCAAATCTTCTTACTGCTTTCATCAATAATCACTCCTACTTCGTATTAACGAACTCACTTTCCCAAAAAGAAAGATGTTTCTTGCGCGTATTAACTAAATAAAACGCGAACGTGTGTTTGTGTATTCATTATACGAATGTTTGTTCGTTTTGTAAAGAAAAAAATAATCGGAAAGTTAATTCCGATTAATAAATATGATTGCGGTAGAGGCCAACTACTTTTCCTAAAATAGAAACATTGTCAAAAATCAAGGGTTCTAATTGGTCGTTTTCAGGTTGTAAGCGAATATGATCTGATTCTCGATAGAATCTTTTACAAGTGGCTTCATTCTCATCAGTCATGGCGATTACAATTTCACCATTTGTGGCTGTTGATTGCTTTCTAACGATTACGTGATCACCATCGTAAATACCAGCATTGATCATACTTTCACCGCGAATGGTTAACATGAAGAGGCTACCTTCTTCGCTAGACAAATCTGGCGGCACTGGGAAGAAGTCAGAGGCCTCTTCAACCGCTAAGATTGGTTCTCCGGCCGTAACGACGCCGAGCATAGGAATCACTTGCGGTGTTGCGCCAATTTTTTCTAGTCCCGTCATGGTCAACTCGATTGCTCGCGGTTTCGTCGGGTCGCGCAAAATCCAGCCCTTCTTCTCCAGTCTAGATAAATGACCATGAACCGTAGAAGTAGAAGAAAGATTCACGGCTTCTCCAATTTCTCTAACAGTGGGAGGATACCCTTTATTTTCAACGCGTTCATGAATGAAGCGCAAAACTTCTAATTGTTTGGTTTCCGTTCTTTTTGCCAATGACCGCACCTTCTTTCGTTTTTTTTAGTGTAGCATAGATAACCGAACAAATCAAACAAGCGTTCGTATTGGTTAATACTTTCAACTTATTGTTTTTTATGTATAATTAAATAGGAAAAGAGGTGCTCAAGATGATTAATGATGAAACAATTGCACGAATTAATGAATTGGCTAAAAAGAAAAAAAGTGTTGGCTTAACGGATGCGGAAGCACACGAACAGAAAGTCTTGCGAGAAGAGTATATTGCTTCATTTCGTAGCGGGATGCGCCATCATATCGAAGGAATGAAAGTCGTTGATCCGGAGGGAAACGATGTCACACCTGAAAAATTGAAGAAAATTCAAAAAGAAAAAGGATTGCATAATAGAAAATAGATATTTTCTGGAATAAGTGATTGAAAACTAAAAATAAATCGGTTACAATAGACAGAGAATTAAAGTATTTTTTACCAAAAAAGGAGGAACTATCTTGTTCGACAACATCGATCAATTAGGTGTAAACACAATCAGAACTTTAAGTATTGAAGCGATTCAAAAGGCAAATTCAGGTCATCCAGGCTTACCAATGGGTGCGGCTCCAATGGCTTATGCATTATGGACGAAACATTTAAATGTGAATCCAGCAACTTCATTAAATTGGCCAAATCGCGACCGGTTTATTTTATCAGCGGGTCATGGATCAGCAATGCTATATAGTTTGCTGCATTTGGCGGGTTATCAAGTTACAATTGATGATTTGAAAAATTTCCGTCAATGGGAAAGCAAAACCCCAGGACATCCTGAATATCATCATACAGATGGAGTTGAAGCAACTTCTGGACCTCTAGGCCAAGGTATTTCTACTTCTGTAGGGATGGCAATGGCGGAAGCTCATTTAGCTGCGACTTATAACCGTGACAGCTTTAACGTTATGGATCATTACACTTATGCACTATGTGGTGATGGCGACTTAATGGAAGGAGTTTCTGGCGAAGCTAGCTCAATGGCTGGTCACTTAAAATTAGGTAAATTGATCGTTTTATATGATTCAAATGATATTTCTCTGGATGGACCAACTTCAAAAGCCTTTACTGAAAATGTGGGTGCCCGTTATGAAGCTTACGGCTGGCAACATATTTTAGTAAAAGATGGCAATGACTTAGAAGCGATTTCGAAAGCTATTGATGAAGCGAAAGCTGAAACAGAAAAACCAACCTTAATCGAAATCAAGACGGTCATCGGTTACGGCTCACCAAAAGAAGGAACTTCAGCAGTTCATGGTGCACCATTAGGTAAAGAAGGCATTGATGTTGCAAAAGCTGTATATGGTTGGGAATATCCAGATTTTACAGTGCCAGAAGAAGTGGCGCAACGCTTTAAAGAAGAAATTAATGACAAAGGTGCCAAAGCTGAGGCTGACTGGGATACAATGTTTGCCAACTACGCAAAAGTACATCCAGAATTAGCACAACAATTCAAAATGGCCTTTGCGGGTGAACTACCTGAAAATTGGCAAGAAGCTTTACCTGTTTATGAAGAAGGCACTGCTCAAGCAAGTCGTGTATCAAGTAAAGATGCGATCCAAGCAATCGCTAAAGCAGTTCCAAATATTTGGGGCGGTTCAGCCGATTTATCAGGTTCTAATAATACTACGATTGCTGGTGAAAAAGAATTCCAACCAGATTCTTATGAAGGCCGTAATATTTGGTTCGGCGTTCGTGAATTTGCGATGGCCAGTGCAATGAACGGAATCCATTTACATGGCGGAACGCGTGTTTATGGCGGAACATTCTTCGTCTTTACCGATTACTTACGTCCTGCGATTCGGATGTCTGCAATTCAAGATCTACCGGTTATTTATGTATTGACTCATGATTCGGTGGCTGTTGGTGAAGATGGTCCAACGCATGAACCAATCGAACAATTAGCTAGCGTGCGCTGTATGCCAAATGTTCAAGTCATTCGTCCAGCCGACGGAAACGAAACTTCTGCCGCTTGGATTCAAGCGTTAGAAACACAGAATAAGCCAACTATTTTAGTTTTAAGTCGTCAAAACTTACCAGTCTTGCCAAATAGCAAAGACTTGGCGAAAACAGGCGTAGCTAAAGGTGGCTATGTGATTTCTAAAGCTGAATCTGACACACCTGAAGGTATTTTGATTGCAACAGGTTCTGAAGTGAATTTGGCGGTTCAAGCGCAAAAAGAATTAAAAGCACAAGGAAAAGATGTTTCCGTTGTTTCTTTACCAAGTTTTGATTTATTCGAAGCGCAAGACGAAGCTTATAAAGAATCTGTCTTACCTAAAGCAGTAACTAAACGAGTAGCGATTGAAGCAGCATCTCCATTTGGTTGGGAACGTTACATCGGTACTGAAGGAAAAATGATCGGCATTGATCACTTCGGCGCTTCAGCACCTGGTGATTATGTATTAGAACAATTTGGTTTCACCGTTGAGAATGTAGTAAATACATTTAACGAATTATAATCAGTAAAAGTTGAGAGGGGATACCTTCTCAACTTTTTTTGTGGAAGTTAAAAACCAAACGAATGTTTACATAATGTCTTACTTTTAAACCAACGGCGAATTCACCGCTTTCAATTTTTTAGTAGAATAAAAATAAATGCGTATTCGTGAGCAAATTAATTTAGACAGAATTTATATTCTGTTATACTGTCCTTGTGCAAATGATTGCAATTAAAAAAAAGAACGAATGAGAGTGGGATGACAATGAAAGTAGTAGTAGTAGGATGTACGCATGCCGGCACTGCAGCCGTAAAAAATATTTTAGCCAATCACCCAGATGCTGATGTAACAGTCTTTGAACGGAATGATAATATTTCTTTCTTATCTTGTGGAATCGCTTTATATGTTGGTGGCGTGGTTAAGGATCCAGCTGGTTTGTTTTATTCTAACCCAGAAGAATTAGCCTCTCTAGGTGCAAAAGTGAACATGGAACACGATGTAACGAACATTGACACAGAAGCTAAAAAAGTAACAGCAAAAGATTTAAAAACCAACGAAGAAAAAGTCGTTGATTATGATAAATTAGTAGTAACAACTGGTTCTTGGCCGATTATTCCGCCAATTAAAGGAATTGAATCGAAGAATATTTTATTATGTAAAAACTATAACCAAGCCAATAAAATTATTGAACAAGCCAAAGAAGCAAAAAAAGTCGTTGTTGTCGGTGGCGGCTATATCGGGATCGAATTGGTAGAAGCCTTTGCTGAATCTGGCAAACAAGTCACATTGATTGATGGGTTGTCACGGATCTTAAATAAATATTTAGATGAACCATTCACAAATATCTTAGAAAAAGAATTAGTTGACCGCGGTGTTACGTTGGCTCTTGGCGAAAATGTCAGTGAGTTTGTTGCGGATGAATCAGGAACCGTTACTAAAGTCGTTACGGCGAGTCAAGAATTTGAAGCGGATATGGTTATCTTATGCGTAGGCTTCAGACCTAATACCGACCTATTAAAAGGAAAAGTTGATATGTTACCAAGCGGTGCGATCATTGTAAATGAATACATGCAGTCAAGCGATCCGGATATTTTTTCTGCGGGTGATTCAACCGTGGTTCATTACAATCCAACTGGTAAAGAACAATATATTCCACTAGCAACTAACGCTGTTCGTCAAGGAATGCTAGTAGGTCAAAATTTAACTGAGCAGAAAATGAAATATCGTGGGACACAAGGAACTTCTGGATTATACTTATTTGGTTGGACCATCGGATCAACTGGATTAACCAAAGAAAGTGCAGCATTGAATGAAATTGATGTGAATGTCACAGTGATTGAAGACAATTATCGTCCTGAGTTTATGCCGACAACCGAGAAGGTCTTAATGGAAATCGTTTCAGAAAAAGGAACCAATAAAATTTTAGGCGCACAATTCCTTTCAAAATATGATATTACTCAATCAGCCAATACTTTATCTGTGGCTATTCAAAATGACATGACGTTAGAAGATTTAGCCCTACAAGATTTCTTCTTCCAACCACATTTTGATCGTCCATGGAACTACTTGAACATTTTAGCCCAAGCGGCATTAAAAGAAGCAGAATAAAACAAAAACAGGAAGGAGCTCCTTCCTGTTTTTGCTTGTTTACTGAAGAGGTCATCTATTGGATTTCCATTTTTTTTAGTGTAAACTAAAATGGGAAATGGAGGATTTTAAATGATTTCATTGAAAGATTATCTAGCCGGTGGCGAGACGACAATCTCTAACTTGCTGTTACAAAATTATTCCAAACTAGGGTTAACTACAGAAGAATTTATGCTGTGGTTACAGCTTTACGCTGCGCAGCAGACCGGTGATGAGTTTCCTGATTTAACAGGAATTGCTAAAAATATGGGTAGCACAACTGAAAAAGCTTATAAAGCGTTAAACAATTTAGTGGAGAAAGAGTTTGTTACTTTAGAAACAAAATTAGACGACCAGGGACGACAAAGTGATCGTTACAATTTACTGCCAGCCTTTGAGAAATTGTCGAACTTGAAGGAACAAGCCCGCTTTGAGGCAGAGGAGCAAAATGATTTAGCAGCCCAAAAGAAAATGTTGCGTTCTTTTGAACAAGAATTTGGCCGGCCGCTTTCACCGATTGAGTACCAAAAGATTGGTTATTGGCTGAACGAAGACCACTATACGCCTTCATTGATCGAGTTAGCTTTGCAAGAGGCCGTCTTAAATCAAGCCTATAACTTTAAGTATATCGAGACAGTACTTCAAAGCTGGGAAAAGAAAAATATTCGTTCAAAGGCGCAGGTCGAAGAAGAACAGCGTCGTCGTAAACAAATCTTATTGCAAAAAGAGGAACAGAACCAAACAGAAGAACTTCCTAAAGTTTCTTTGTACAATTGGCTAGAAAGGAAAAATCCCGATGCTGAGTAAAGAAAAGACGATGGAAGCTTTGTCGCGAATGTATGAAATGTTTCCTGATGCAGTGGGAGAACTTCACTCTGATTCGCCTTTCCAATTACTAATTGCGGTGATTCTAAGTGCTCAAGCGACAGATGTTTCAGTCAATAAGGCGACCCCGGCACTATTCGCGGCATATCCGACTCCGGAGGCATTAGCCCAAGCACCACTAGACGATATCATCGCAAAAATCAAAACGATTGGATTATATCGCAACAAGGCTAAAAATATTAAAGCTTGTGCGCAAATGCTATTGGATAATTATGGCGGAGTTGTTCCTCAGACAAGAGAAGAATTGATCAAGCTACCGGGAGTCGGAAGAAAGACTGCTAACGTTGTATTAGGGGATGCCTTTGGTGTACCGGCAATTGCAGTAGATACCCATGTTGAGCGTGTAACGAAACGCTTGCTGATAGTTAAACTGAATGCTTCTGTAACTGAGGTAGAAACGACGTTAATGCGCAAAATTCCAAAAGAATTGTGGGTGAAGAGTCACCATACATTGATTTTCTTTGGTCGTTATCACTGTACGGCACGCGCGCCAAAATGTGAAATTTGTCCATTATTAGATCTATGCCAAGATGGTAAAGAACGTTTAAAAGCCACTCGAAAATAATTCGAGTGGCTTTTTTTAATTGCTACCTGATGGTTGGCTTGGTTCCGGCGTCGGATCTGGTGGAGCCGCACTAGATGAAGGTTCCGACGGTTGAGGTGCACTGGATGAAGACGGCGTTGGTGCAGGTTCTGAACTTACCGGAGTATCAGTACTTGCTGGTGTCTCAACTGTAGATGACTCTGAAACACTTGGCACTGTCTCAACACTACTACTTGGTTCGGTTGATTGACTATAGGAAGTATTATTGTAATAAGGATTTTGAACAGATGAACGAGGAGTCACCGGCACATTTGCTGCCCCTTTAACATAGAGCTCGTTTCCATTTCTAATCACGTCATCGGGCATTACCCAGTCTTCGTTAGAGACACTTTCTGAAGCGTAGCTCATCATCTCTCGATAAACATATTGTGCGATATTTTCAGATTCAGAAGTGATCGGTGTCATACGATTGTCGTAGCCCGCCCAGATAGATAGTGAGTAGTGAGGGGTATAACCTGTAAACATGACCTCTGGTGAAATGGCTCCTGAATGGGGTATTTTAGCTAGTTCATCATCTGTATAATTAGATGTTCCGGTTTTACCAGCTTGGAACAAATTAGGAATTTGTGCATATGCTCCAGTTCCCTTAGCGATAACATCTTTCAAGATATCAGTTATCATATACGCTGTGTAAGGTTCCATTGCTTTTTTACCTTCACTTGAGAAAGTCTGTTCAGACCCGTCTTGATATTTGATTTTGTTGATATAAAGCGGTTCATTGTAAGTTCCGCCATTCGCAAAGGCTGCATAAGCTGCCGCCATCTTTTCAGTAGAAATCCCATATTTTGTGCCGTCTTGTGTTTCTGTATTACTTGAAATCGCATTGGCTTGTTGAATTTCTTTATACTGAATGCCTAGTTTTTTCAAGAATTTTGCTACATTGTCTGGCCCAACTTCGTTGAAAACTTTTACCGCTGGAACATTTCGCGAATCATATAGCGCCTGCCGTAAAGTAATGCGTCCTTTATAGGAAAGATCCCAATTTTTCACTTCCGTTTTGGTACCTTCATAATAGTAAGGTGCATCATCAATATAGGTTCCGGTAGATTGTTGTTTGTATTCAAAAAGCGGACCATAATCAGTGATTGGTTTAACAGTAGAACCAAAATCACGGGAAGTGTTGACTGCTCGGTTCATCCCAAGATAAACATCATCAGGAATATTACGGCCGCCAATTTGGGCAGTAACTTTACCAGTTTGACTATCGACTAAAGTAGCTGCGATTTGCAATTCTTCATCTGGATACTGAACATATTCGTCACCATTGACAATCGAATAGAGTCGATTCTGGGCAGCAGTGTCCAAATTAGTATAAATATCTAAACCATCGGTATAAACATTTTTACCGGTTTTTTCTTCAACTTGAGCGATGACTTCTTTGACGTAATTATCCGCCACTTTTCGTTCTTGATTATCCGCCTCTAGAGGTAATAACCCTTGATCAATGGGCTCTTGGGTTGCTTTATCATATTCGGCTTGAGTAATTTTTTTGTTGGTCTGCATCGTATACAGTACGGTATCACGTCGTTCCTTTGCCGCTTCCGGATGTCTATATGGATCATAGGAGTTAGGTGCTTGAGGCATCCCGGCTAATAAGGCGGTTTGAGCAATGGTTAGATGCTGTAATTCTTTTCCAAAATAGGTTTCTGCGGCTGTTTCCATGCCATAGAGACCATTTGCCATATAAACTTTATTGATGTAATAAGTCAAAATCTCTTGTTTCGAATGTTTCTTTTCTAATTGAATAGCTAACCAAGCTTCTTGTGCCTTGCGGCGTAAAGTTTGATCGGAAGCTTTGGTTGAGAAAAAGGAAAGTTTTACTAGTTGCTGGGTTAAGGTACTCCCACCTTGTAGTCCGTCTTTATTGGTAATATTGTGGACGAGTGAGCCCATGATACGGACAGGATCTACGCCATTGTGTTTAAAGAACCGTCGATCCTCAACTGAAACGATGGCATCATCTAATTCCTGTGGGATTTCGGTAGCACTAACTTTTTCTCTTTTTTCAGCACCTAGATCTTCAAATATATTTCCGTCTGTGTCATAAAGTTTGGATGAAACAGTAGCATCCAATTTTTTTTCGCTTAACTCAGGAGCATCTTTTACATAGAAGAAAAAGGTTCCGATACCAGCTAGTAAAGCTATACAAAGTAAGCTGACAATTCCAATCGCGATCTTCAATCCAATATGACGACCTGCTTTATTTTTTTGTTTAAGTTTCGGTTTCTTACCTGAAGAGGTTCGCGAATTTTTTTGCGAACGAGAGGTATTAGCCATGTGATTTACTCCTTTTTTCAAGATATTGTTCCACTGCTGCTAAGTAGGGGATTCTTGGCGCAATCTTCGGTGCGATCTCGATACCAACTTCTTCGATTGTTTTCAGTGGTATTGATTTTTTACCATTTTCTTGGCTATCCCAGAAAAATATCAATTCTTCGGCAGCAAGAAAAAAGCAGCGGCTTAAGCTTGAGAACCAAAGTAACACAAAACAAACGGCATCTTGTCTCAAACATTGCTGCATATGGGTGATTTGATGCTGATGAAAATTCTTCAAGGGGAAAGAAGCTTTATTTTTAGTTTCTTTTGCTTCAAAGTCTAAATAGTAGCCATGATAGACCCCGTTATAATCGGTAGTTGAAGCTTGTCGAAAATAAGCCTCTTTGATAACGGCGGCACTGCGCTTCGGGTAATCAACTTTAACAATTTGAAGTGGAGTTGGCTTTTTATGGACAACTGCCTTATCATGAGTTAAGTAGTATTCATTGCTTTGATTGATTGCGTCTTCAAAGCGCATCCCCCGATTAGCAAACGTCGTCTCTTTTTGCAATGAGTGTTCTCCTGAATTCTTTTGTGAAAATAATTGACCGTTAGGATAGTGGAAGGCCATGTTTTTATCACACTCCTGTTTGCTATTATAGCAAATTTTTTTAGAAAATATTTTATTTTTAAGTGAAAGTAAGGAAAATGAAATGAATGATACAATTCAACGATTATACGTAACTGGATATCAAAGCTATGAACTAGGAATTTTTAGCGAACAGGACCCTCGTGTCCAAGTCATTAAGAATGTTTTAAAAAGAGAATTGATTGGTTTAATTGAAAACGGGTTAGAGTGGATCATGATCAGCGGCAGTCTCGGCACAGAGATATGGACAGGACAAATAGTCAACGAATTAAAGCAAGACTATCCCGAAATTAAATTAGCAATTATTTTTCCTTTTGAAAGCTTCGGAAATAACTGGAAAGAACAGAATCAATTACTTTTAAGTGAAGTGAGTCAGACCGCCGACTTCGTTGATGCAGTCAGCCATCAACCCTATCAAAATCCCGGACAATTTAAAAATCATGTAAATTTTTTGTTGCAGCATACAGATGCTACACTGTTGGTATATGATAATGAGTATCCTGGCAAAAGCAAATTTTTCTTAGCAGATGTCGAAAAATATCAAGCGCAAAATTCTTATGAATTACTTACAATCACCATGGATGATTTAGAAAATTCCTCAGACTTTGGGGATAGTGTTTGATTTCCTCAAGTATATCGGCTAGAATATATTAGAAAGTAAATTAAGTTTAGATTTAATGAGGTGGAAAAATGGCGAATGTAATCTATACTCCAAACGATATTCTGGAGCAAGAATTTAAAACAAAAATGCGCGGCTACGATCCGATCGAAGTTGATGAATTTTTGGACAATGTAATAAAAGATTATGAAGCTTATAACAAAGATTTATTAACTTTAAGAGAAGAAAATGACCGGTTAAAAGCCAAGATTGAACAACTATCAAAAGCTCAGCCAGCACCTTCACGTGTGAAAGAAGCAGCGCCTAAGAGTTCTGCGGTTACGAATTTTGATATTTTAAAACGGTTATCAAATCTTGAAAGAGAAGTATTTGGTAAAAAATTGGATCAACAAGCATCAGCTCAAGCTAGTTCTTCTGATTTAAGTCAAAATTATACCCAAGATGAGAACGACATCGAAAAAACTCGCCAATTTTAAATTTGAATGATGCAATTTTCGGGTGATCGCGGTTTGCTATACGCAAGCTGAGGAAAGTCCATGCTCGCACAGACTGAGATGTTTGTAGTGTTCGTGCTTAGCGAAACCATAAGCTAAGGTACTTCTTAAGAAGTAACGGCAGAAAAAAGGGCTAAGGAGCAATCTATGCCTGAGTATTCTTGAAAGTGCCACAGTGACGAAGCATTTTGAGAAATCAAAATGGTGGAACGCGGTAAACCCCTCGAGCGAGCAACCCAAACAATGGTAGGGGCGCTTTTTCTAAGGAAATGAACGATGAAAGAGACGGCAATTATGCCGGAGATAGATGATTACCACGACGATCACACTTCCCTGAGTTGATCGCCGTACAAAACATGGCTTACAGAAAATTGCAGCAATTCAGGGTGTGCCTTCCAACTTTGTTGTGAAGGTTTTTTTATTGGAAAATCCAGTACCAACTTATAAGGAGAAATTATGGGAAAACAATACAATTTAATTGCGACTGCCGCAGCCGGAATCGAAGCGCTAGTCGGCAAAGAACTTAGAGATTTAGGCATTGATTGCCAAGTTGAAAATGGCCGGGCCCGTTTTAAAGGGGATTTAGAAACAATCGCCACGGCCAACTTATGGTTGCGCACCGCCGACCGGGTAAAAATTATCGTTGATGAGTTTGATGCGTATACATTTGATGAATTGTTTGAAAAGGTAAAGGCAATCCCGTGGGAAGACTTTCTACCGCTAGATGCGGAATTTCCCGTAGCCGGCCGTTCGATTAAATCAAAATTGTACAGCGTACCGGATTGTCAATCAATTACTAAAAAAGCAATTGTTGAACGTTTGAGAGAAGTATATCATCGACCAGCAAGAGTTCCATTGCCAGAAACAGGTGCTTTGTTCCAATTGGAAGTGGCTTTGTTGAAAGATCACGTAGTTTTAACCATCGATACGACTGGACCAAGTCTCTTCAAACGCGGGTATCGTTTAGAAAAGGGTGGAGCACCGTTGAAAGAAAATATGGCGGCCGCCTTAGTTTTGCTGACTAATTGGCGGAAAGATCGTCCTTTTTATGATCCAGTCTGCGGTTCAGGAACGCTCTGCATTGAAGCTGCCTTGATTGGTCATAACATCGCGCCAGGATTTAATCGCGAGTTTGCTTGTGAGGCGTGGGAATGGTTTGATTCAAGTGTCTTTGAAAAAGTACGCGCAGCCGCAGATGAAGCCGCTGATTATGATATCGAATTAGATATTGAAGGCTCTGATATCAATGGACGAATGGTTGAGATTGCTCGGGCGAACGCAGAAGAAATCGGTTTAGGCGATTCTATCAAGTTTAAGCAGCAAGCAGTCAAAGATTTTAAAACTGAAAAAGAGTACGGTGTCATTGTAGCCAATCCTCCATACGGGGAACGCTTGGGTGAGGAAGAGCAAGTCCGCGACTTGTATCGCGAGATGGGCGATGTTTTCCGACCGTTAAAAACGTGGAGTAAATATATTTTGACGAGCGATTTAGCATTTGAGGAATTTTACGGAGCTAAAGCCACGAAAAAGAGAAAATTATACAATGGTGCCATTAGAACCGATCTATTCCAATATTGGGGGCAACGTCCGCCAAGAAAGCCTCGGAACGATGGAGAATAAAATCAAAGCGATTCGTGAGTATGCCATGGAAAAACTTGGTTCCGACCGGAGCGGACATGATTTTTATCATGTGGAACGGGTGGCAAAAATTGCACGTAGTCTAGCCCAGCAAGAAGGCATTTCCGATAGCTCAGTCATCGAAACGGCTAGTTACCTACACGATGTGATCGATGACAAAGTAGCTGGAAATGTAGAAAAAGAATCAGAAGATCTTAAAAAGTTTTTAAAAAAACTGAATTTCACACAAGAAAGTATCGACGAAATTTTTGATATCATTGAAAATATTTCTTTTTCAAAAGAATTAGAAGTGGGAAAAGCTAAGCTGACTGTAGCAGGGGAAATTGTGCAAGATGCAGATCGCATCGATGCATTGGGGGCAATTGGGATTTTGCGGACTGCCTATTATGGCGGCCACACTGAAAGTCCACTTTATGATCCAAATATTTTGCCACAGGAGTTTAAAAGTAAGCAAACATATCGAAAAAAGAGTACGGTAATTAATCATTTTTACGAAAAATTATTTAAGCTACCAGAAACAATGAATACCGCAGCAGGAAAAGCAGAAGCCCAGAATAGAATGGATTTTATGCAAGAGTTTTTAAAAAGATTTTATAAAGAGTGGAATGCAGAGTAGAAATGAATAAGAAAGAATAAACGAATAGCAAAAAAATCCCATGGCAAGACAAATTATTTCCAGTAGAGTTCCTTTTCTCTTATAATGTTCTATGTTTGGAACATCCGTTTTTGAGTGTATATACATCAGAACGAACAGTTATCAGCTGACGTGGTGTTTAAAAACATTGATTTGTGAAATAAGTAGGAGGAACTCTAAATGTTACATCGTGAAGTTTTGAGTCCTGAAGAAGTTTTGAAAAAAATACCTCGATTGTCAGAGGGATTATTTGCGATTCGTTGCAAGTTAGCAAATAAGACATATCAAATTATTTTATATAAATACGAAGCAGATTATTTCTTAATGGAGAAGCCTGCGCTGATTAGTGTCTTACTTGAAAATGAGCAAAGCTTTTTTGGAACATCAGAGCAACTTTTGAATGAAATTGAAATGTGTTTTGAGGATAACCATTACCAACCGATTAGTAAAGAATGGGTCAAGTTGGATTTAAATACGTTAAAGTTATTAGATAATGTGGAAATCAAGTTTTTCGATTTGGAAGAATAACAGGCGAACCTGTTATTCTTTTTTTCTGAATTGGCGGAAAAGATAATAAATATTAATAATGGTGAGAATTGCCCCTAAAATAAAAGGGATGATTAAGCGGCCTTGATTGTAGCCAAAGTTCTTTTTAAAACTTTCTAGGGAAGTCAAATTAATGACTGTTTGACTGTAGTTATATACTTGATAACTAAAGGTTGTTAAAAAGACTGAGATTAAGGTTAAGGCAAAACGGCGATACTCACTATTTTTCATTTTTTTGGCAAAATAAAAAATGAAATAAGCGACCGTTAGAGCTGCCGGTACACCGAAAGCAAAAAGTGGATTGAGCATAAATAGTTACCTCCTAAGTTTGATAATAAAGCATCAAATTTCCGCTGATGTCAGCAAATATAAAGAATCAAATTGATCCTTTTAAAAATAAGTGAGTTTTTTAGGTGAATTCATTTTACCACAATACAGCAAAAAGCATTAGGGAACGGACCGTTATAAGTTTATTCAAAGTGAGGATGTTTGTATGAACAGTTACATTTTTCCGATTAAAGTGGCAGCCATTACTTTTCCATTTTTGGCATTAGTCATTTCTGCGCAATTTCTGATTTATTATTATCGTAAATATGGAGAATTAGGGAAGTTGCGCAGTGTTATTCTCTATTCACTGGTGTTCTATTTGTTTTGTGCTTACTATTTAGTGATTTTGCCACTGCCTGACATTCAAACGGTTGCTCAGCTGACTGGACCACGCTATGAGTTACATTTGTTTAATTCGTTGCACAATTTTCTGAATCAGACTGTCCTGCAGTGGAATAATCCAAGTACGTATCTATCCGCGATGAAACAGAGTGTTTTTTTAGAACCAGTGTTTAATATCTTTCTATTATTTCCCTTAGGCATTTATTGCCGCTACTATTTCAAGCTTTCTTTACCAAAAACGATTTTAGCTAGTTTTTGTTTGTCACTCTTTTTTGAGCTCACACAATTGAGTGGACTTTATTTCATTTATCCGCGACCGTATCGTTTGTTTGATGTCAATGACTTGCTCCATAATACTTTAGGTGGAGCCTTTGGATTTCTTTGTGCACCAGTGTTCACCTTTTTCTTGCCAACGAGAAGTGAATTGGATTCTGAATCAGTAGCTAAGGGCAGACGTGTTACTTTCTTGCGGCGTTTCGTTGCCCTAGTCATCGATTGGCTAGTGATTGGTATTGCTGGTATTATTCTGAGTTTCTTTTCAAGCGTATTTCCAGAAAGTATCGTAACCATCTTAAATTATCCAATGGTCAATTTCATGCTGGAGGTGGTGTGCTACTTTATGATCGCCATGTATTTCTGGAATGGTCAAACGATTGGAAAAAAAGTAGTTCGGATCAAAGTGGTGGAAAAGGGACGGAATCATATCCGTTTTTGGAGTTTAGTCAAACGTTATAGCGCGCTGTATTTATTGCTTTACGGTCTGTTAATGATTTTTCAATATACCTTGACCCATCTGACGACCGATAATCATACGATTTTTATTGCGTATCTGATGTTTGGATTAATTAGTTTAGGGATTTTGCTTTTATTTCTATTCAACTTATTGTATGCTCTCATAAGAAGAAAAACCCGCCTATTCCATGACAAAGCGAGTCACACATATTCGATTAGCACGCTAAAGAAAGAGGTATAACATGCGAACATTTGAATCATTCAATTTTCAACCATTTATTCTTGAGGCTATCAAGGATAAAGGTTTTACCGAACCTACACCAGTTCAAGAAAAATTAATTCCTTTAATCAAAAAGGGCAAAAATGTGGTTGGACAATCACAGACAGGGTCTGGTAAGACCCACACCTTTTTATTACCTTTGATGAATAAATTAGATGCGACTAAAGATGAAGTTCAACTTCTAATCACCGCACCTAGTCGCGAATTAGCAAGCCAGATCTATCAAGCCGCGATTCAGATCGCGCATTTTTCACCAGTTGAGATCCGCGTGACGAATTTCGTCGGTGGAACAGATAAACAGCGTCAGATGGATAAACTAACTAGCCATCAGCCTCATGTCGTGATCGGAACCCCCGGACGTATCTTAGACATGATGAATGAACAAGCGCTAAAGGTTCATACAGCGGAATATTTTGTGATTGATGAGGCCGATATGACCTTAGATATGGGCTTTTTACAAGAAGTTGATCAAATTGCTAGTCGGCTGCCAAAACACTTACAAATGTTGGTTTTCTCAGCGACGATTCCTGAGAAATTACGACCATTTCTATTGAAGTATATGGAAAACCCAATCATCGAGGAAATCAAATCAAAAGCGGTCATCTCTGATACGATCGAAAATTGGTTGATCTCAACGAAAGGTCAGGACAAGAATCGTCTGATCTATCAATTATTGACGATCGGTCATCCATACTTAGCGATTGTTTTTGCGAATACGAAGCAGCACGTAGATGAAATCAGTGACTACTTGAAATCCCAAGGACTGAAAGTGGCGAAAATTCATGGTGATATCTTACCGCGGGAACGTAAACGAGTGATGCGCCAAGTCCAAAACTTGGACTATCAATACGTTGTGGCGACTGATTTAGCTGCGCGAGGGATTGATATCGAAGGCGTTTCTCACGTGATCAACGCGGAAGTTCCACAAGATCTGGATTTCTTTATTCACCGTGTTGGTAGAACTGGCCGAAATGGTTTAGATGGGATAGCGATCACACTTTATAGCCCTAGCGATGAAAATGATATTAATCAAATTGAAAGTTTAGGGGTCACGTTCCAACCAAAAGAAATCAAAAATGGTGAAATCGTTGATACTTACGATCGGAACCGTCGGAAAAAACGGGAAAAATCTAAAGATGAACTGGATCCAACTTTGATTGGTTTAGTGAAAAAATCGAAGAAAAAAATCAAACCGGGTTACAAAAAGAAAATTGATCGAGCAATTTCGGAATCCAATAAACAGAAACGGCGCCAATCACGACGCCAAGAAGAACGTAGCCACCGGAAAAATAAAAAGCGTTCAAATTCATAAAAAAATCAGTTAATTTCAATAAAAGAACTTGCTCCCTATTAATTCGCGGGACCAAGTTCTTTTTGCATTTTAACACATGGAATGCCATCTTCTTCAAACACATCCGAAACCACCTGATAAGCGCAGCGCTGATAAAAACCAAGTGCATCCAATTCAGCGGAAAGAACAGATTGGCTGCAACCTTCAAAAACTGCTTGCTGCTCAATCTTTGCTAATAATTTTTGCCCCAGACCTTGCCCACGAAATTTTGGATGGACGCAAAGTCGGTCAGGATTTAAGGTTCGGGAATCGAGTTTTTGATAACGAACAGTAGCAACCGGCAAATCGCCTTCAAAGAAAACTAGATATTGTCGGTTTGGTGTATCTAAAGTATCAAATTCCAATTCGGGTGCGATCTTTTGTTCTAAAACAAATACTTGATAACGTAGATAAAAAGCCGCTGCTTGAACCGCAGGTGTAGCATCTAAATATTCCCTCATCTTCTTCCTCATTTCTAGCTGATAATGGTATAATTTTATCATATGAGTGTTGGAGGAGGCAGAAAGATTTATGAACTTGTTAGATCAATTAGACTGGTCCTATTGGAAACGGTTGACGCCAAAAGAAAAGCGGACATTACTAAGTCAACTTTTGCTTCATTTTGTGAATCCACTGATGAAAATTTCAGATATCGAATTAAAAGATTTTGAATTATATGGTATCAAATGTCAAACGTTTCAATTAATGATTGATGATGAGGCATTTGTTTTTATCCCAGGCAATAAAGATGCTATCTTAGGTTGGAATTTAGGGACGAAAGGCTTATCGTTGTTAGAGACAGCACCTAATTCCCCGCAAATTACAATTCCGCAAGAACTACGGGGCAAGTACAACTTTTTTGATGTCGATTCATTAGGCGAGTTAATCAATGATAAAACGACGAGCTTACGTAAAGTCAAAATCCCCCCGATGTTTGTTCAGCGGCAGGCGTTGCCAGCGGGCACAAGTTATTTAGGAATCTATGATGCAGTGACCGGTAGTTTCACTGGCGAGGCAGATCAATTTTCAACCTATGAAGAAGAAATCAAAGCGGTCTTATCTCCCAATCTAACGCCTGAGGAAAGTATCACTTGGTCTTTTCCGGAAAATGTTTTAAAAGAAAATCGTTGGTACATCGAACTAGTTCCAAATTCTGATAGTTATCATGTCTTTAGTCATGAGAATCATACGTACACTAGTTTGCGAAAAAAAATTCGTCGGAAAAATTTTGATCTATTAACCGAAGATCAATGGGAATACGTTAATGGGGCAGGCAGTCGCCGGCTATTTCGCTGGGGCAATGATTTGAATGTTAGTGATCCTTATCGTGGTAAAAATGTAAAAAAAATGATGGAACAAGCCAATATGTTTGGACTCTTTTTTGATACTTCAATGGAGCGCTTCGAAATTACTGAAGATCCCGGTGTTTTAAAATTAACCAATCAAAAAAATACAGTGGGGATTCCGATTATTGATTTTCTGCCATTATCGAGTTATTTCAGTAATAATACGACTATGCTGCATGAAAAAAAACTGGCACCAAATGAATATTTGTATCGGAAAGCAATTTTAATCAAGATCTAGTTTGACTTTTGACAGACTTTTTTCTATACTCATAAAAGGATATGGTTTATGATTTAGGCATCTACAGAGAGTGCACGGTTGTTGGAAGTTGCACGTTGCCAATGATAAATTGCTCCCGTCAATTTTTGATTGAAAAATCAACGCTGCTCAGCGTTAACGAGCTGAAGAGGTAATGATCAAACTATCATTGCAATCAAGGTGGTACCGCGAGTTTTCGTCCTTGACTGCAGTGATAGTTTTTATTTTTTTTAAAGAAAGAGGAGAAAAGATGAAAAAATTATCAAGCGCTGAAGTGCGCCAAATGTTTTTAGACTTTTTTAAAACGAAGAATCATATGATTGAACCTAGTGCGTCGTTAGTCCCAGTTAATGATCCGACTTTATTATGGATCAACTCGGGTGTTGCTACGATGAAAAAATATTTCGATGGCAGTGTCGTTCCAGAAAACCCGCGGATTGCCAATGCTCAAAAATCAATTCGGACCAACGATATTGAAAATGTTGGGAAAACAGCTCGTCACCATACCATGTTTGAAATGTTAGGGAACTTCTCCATCGGTGATTACTTTAAAGTAGAAGCAATCGAATGGGCTTGGGAATTCTTAACATCACCAGATTGGATGGGCTTTGATCCGGATAAGTTATATGTCACAGTTTATCCCAAAGACAAAGAAGCAAAACGTATCTGGTTGGAGGAAGTTGGGATTCCGGCTAATCATGTAGTTGAAATCGAAGATAACTTTTGGGATTTAGGTGCCGGTCCAAGTGGTCCTGACTCAGAAATCTTTTATGACCGCGGGGAAGCTTTCAACGACCTAGCTGAAGACGATCCAGAAAATTATCCTGGCGGAGAGAATGAGCGCTATCTGGAAATTTGGAACTTAGTGTTCTCAGAATTCAACCATACGCCCCAAGGAACGTATGAACCATTACCCCATCAAAACATTGATACCGGGATGGGACTTGAACGGATGGTCTCAATCATTCAAGATGCGCCGACTAACTTTGAAACTGATCTATTCTTACCAATCATTGCTAAAGTTGAAGAGTTAAGTGGGAAAAAATACGGCATCGATAAACAAAGCGATATTTCCTTCAAGGTCATCGCGGATCATATTCGTTCATTAGCTTTTGCAATCGGCGATGGCGCGTTGCCTTCCAACGAAGGCCGCGGCTATGTGTTGCGTCGCTTATTACGCCGCGCGGTGATGCATGGTAAAAAATTAGGAATTAATCAAGCTTTCTTATACAAACTAGTACCAGTCGTTGGCGAGATCATGCTGAGCTATTACCCAGAAGTGAAACAACAAGAAGCGTTCATTGAAAAAGTCGTGCGCACGGAAGAAGAACGTTTCCATGAAACAATCAATGACGGCTTGAGCATGTTGAATGAGGTCTTGGCCGAATTAAAAGCAAAAAATGAAACAACGCTAGATGGAAAAGTAATCTTCAAATTATATGATACCTTTGGTTTTCCGGTAGAATTAACCGAAGAAGTTGCTGAAGATGAAGGGTTGAAAGTTGATCATGCTGGTTTTGACATCGAAATGCAAGCACAAAAAGAGCGTGCTCGTGCAGCCCGCACCACTGAAAAATCAATGGGTGTCCAAACGGCATTATTAGGCGACATCAAAGTAGCGAGTCAATTTGTTGGCTATGATCATTTAGAAGTAGAGAGTGAATTATTAGTCATCTTAAAAGAAGAAGCTATCGTTGAGACGGTAGAAGCAGGCGAAGCCCGTTTGATTTTCGCAGAAACACCGTTCTATGCAGAAATGGGTGGACAAATCGCTGATAAAGGCAGCATCGTAGCCACTGATGGTCAAATCGTTGCGACTGTTACGGATGTTCAAAAAGCACCTAATGGGCAGGCTTTGCATACAGTAGAAGTTTTAGCTTCATTAAAAGAAGGTGAAAAATACTTCCTACAAGTGAAGGCAGATTATCGCAATAAAATTATTAAAAACCATACTGCGACTCATTTATTGCACAAAGCTTTAAAGGGGACTTTAGGCGATCATGCCAATCAAGCGGGTTCATTAGTGACGGATAAGCATTTACGTTTTGACTTTACTCATTTTGGTCAAGTAACGGCGGATGAGCTAAAAGAAATGGAAAAAATTGTGAATCGCAAAATTTGGGAAGCAATCCCTGTGGTAACAATCGAAACAGATATCGATACGGCGAAAAATATGGGGGCTATGGCATTATTTGGCGAAAAATATGGTCACGATGTTCGCGTTGTCAATATTGGTGACTGGTCAATCGAATTATGTGGTGGAACCCATGTAGCTAATACTGAAGATATCGGTTTGTTCAAGATTGTTTCTGAATCAGGTATCGGAGCCGGCGTACGACGGATTGAAGCTCTGACTGGTAAAGAAGCTTATGAAGCCTTCCGTGAAGAAGAGGAACAGCTATTACAAGTAGCCCAAATTGTAAAATCACCACAAATCAAAGAAGTTGTCGGTAAAACAGAACAATTACAACAGCAATTACGGGAATTACAAAAAGAAAATGAACAATTAGCTACTAAATTAGCCAATCAACAAGCTGGGGATGTCTTTAAAAATATTAAGGAAATCAACGGTACGACTGTGATCACTGCGCAAGTGAATGTTAAAGACATGAATCAATTGCGTCAATTGGCGGATCAATGGAAACAAAAAGCTTTATCTGATGTATTAGTACTTGGAACCGTTCAAGGAGAAAAAGTCAATTTGTTAGCGGCAATGAGTCCAGCCGCCAATGAAAAAGGCTTAAAAGCTGGGGATTTAATCAAAGCAATCGCACCGAAAGTTGGCGGTGGCGGTGGTGGCCGACCAGATATGGCCCAAGCCGGCGGGAAGAATCCAGCGGGATTGTCAGAAGCATTATCAGAAGTAGCTAACTGGTTAGCTTAAGTAAAAGGGGTGTGACAAGACTTTTGTCACACCCTTTTTTTACTGCAAGGGAATTTGTTATTGATTAGTTTGTTTCTTTTAATGTTCAATTTAGGTATAATTTAATAGAGAAACGTATTTTAAAGAAAAGAGGGGATCTATTGGGACTGATTGAAAGGATTATTCTAGTTATTTTTATTATTAACTTGATCGGAGCTATTATTACTGTTTTTAGGAAGCCGCGAAATATTACGACGATTTGGGCGTGGCTGTTAACTTTGATTTTTTTGCCGGTCATCGGGTTTATTATTTATGCCTTTTGTGGGCGTGGAATTGACACGGAAACGATGTATCGTTTCGAACAAGGGGATCAAGATCGGGTTAAAGAAATCAACCAAATTATTCAAAAGGATAATCAGTACGTTGACCACAATGAGCCGGAACAATTATATCCAGCAACTGTTTCATTAGTGAAGTATTTCAAAAATTTGGACGAATCACCGTTAGCTGTTCGTAATGAGTTGGAATTCTTTTTAGATGGGACGGACAAGTTTGAACGTTTATTTATTGATTTACAGGCGGCAAAAAATTCAATCCATGTTGAGTATTATGCCTTTTTTAACGATCGAATCGGCAATCGCTTTATGCGGATCTTAGAAGAAAAAGCGGCAGAAGGCGTTGAAGTACGAATGATCTATGATCCGTGGGGTTCGCCAAAGACAAATCAGAAATTCTTTGAAACCTTAATCAAAAATGGTGGGAAGGTAGCCGCATTTATTACGTCTAAAAATATTTTAGCTAAGACACGGTTAAACTATCATCTGCACCGCAAGATCGTTGTTGTTGACGGACAAATCGGCTGGACCGGTGGCTTTAATGTAGGGGATCAATATTTAGGGGAATCAGAACGTTTTGGACACTGGCGTGATACCCACGGTAGGATTGAGGGGACAGCGAGTTTCACTTTGCAAGAGATCTTTATTCGGGATTGGAATGCTTCAGTGACCAATCGGGCTGATCGCATGACTTATCTGCCAGAGTATTTTGTTTTACCTGAGAAGGAAATTGAAAAAGGCGTACCAATGCAAATCGTAGCCGATGGGCCAGATTCCAGCGAACAGATTATCAAAGATGGTTTTGTTCGGTTAATTCTGGCGGCGGAAAAAAGTGTTTGGATTCAGACGCCCTATCTTGTTCCCGATGAAACGATGATTTCAGCGCTTTTGATTGCCGTCCGTTCAGGAATTGATGTCCGCATCATGATTCCTAATATGCCGGACCATCCCTTCATTTATCGTGCAACGCAATATTACGCCAACTATCTTCACCAACGGGGCGTCAAAATCTATCATTACGCTGATGGCTTTATCCATGCTAAAACTATCGTCGTGGACGATGAGTTGGCAACATTTGGCTCAACGAACCAAGACATTCGCAGTTATGAGTTGAACTTTGAAGTCAGCAGTTTCATCTATGATCCAGAGGTTGCCCAATTATTCCGCAAAATTTTTGAAGAAGATATGAAAGAATGTATCCTCTTAACCGATGAAATGATTGCCAACCAGTCATACTGGCTGAACTTTAAACAACGTTTTTCTCGACTGCTTTCTCCAGTTTTATAGTTTCTTTCTTAACCCTTGGCGCGCGAGATGATCCGCGCCTTTATTTTTGGCTTCAGGAATCCACTGGAGAATAAGTAAGGGAAATTTTTCTGCCAATTCATTAAACTCTGATAAATATGGCAAGAAGAGCTTGTTTTTTGTTTGACCTTGGTCTAAAATTTTTATTGCGGTTTTACTATCCGAATAAAGCAAAACAGTTTGATTATTTAATCTTTGCTGGATTAAATAGTGTAAAGCATAGATAATCACGGCCAGTTCGGCTTGGTGATTATTATCTTCTGCCAGCGGGATTGCTATTTGTTTTTGCTCTTCAGAAATTATCAAGATGCCGCCACCACTTCTTTGAGAGTTTGTGGCAGCATCGGTATAAACTTTTAACATGATGACCATCCTTTTTGTGAGTAGGAGTAATTGAATGAAAAATAAACGCTATTTTTGGCAGCCTGAGCTGTCTATCAGTATTATCTATTGGTCGTTGACCTTTATTATTTTATTTTATGGCTTGATTTTGACTTTAGAAAAAACCCATCCTTATTTAAAAGGAAACATTGTTATTGGTCTTTTCTTGGTCTTTGCTTTAGGAGGACTGCATCGGTATCTTTTACTAGAGGAAGCAGGGATTAAAGTTCGTTATGCTCGATTATGGCGGCGCGAGACGATTTTACGAGAACATATTGATTATTTGGCCCTTTGTAAAGACGGTGTCATTATCCAACGCAAAGGACTCAGTGGGACTTCATTTCATTTGGCTATGCGAAAAAAACGTAAAGCTGCTTTTCTGAAAGATATTGCTGCTTTTTATCCTGAAGTTGAAATAAAGGAAGAAATAAACGAAAAGATCAGCCGCGACTGATCTTCTCGTTTATTTCTTTTTTACATGGGCTGCTTGCATTCCACGAGCGCCTTCGACAACTACAAACTCAACCTCGTCACCAGGTTCTAAGGTTTTGAATCCGTCCTCTTCAATAGCGGTAAAGTGTACAAACACTTCTTGATTATCCTCATATTCAATAAAACCATATCCCTTTTGTTCATCGAACCATTTAACAATGCCACTATTCATCGCTCAACACTCCTTTGCATAGCTGATTTTATTATACGTGAAGCAAACAAAAATTGCGAATCAATAAGTTTGCTGATTCTAAGTAGTGTTTTTCTTAAAAAAATTCGTTATAATAGAAATGAGCGAATAAAATAATACATTTTTCTTAAAAATGTTCGGGAAAGGGAGCTTTTATGAAAACTGATATCGAAATATCTCAAGCAGCAACGCTAATCCCCATTACGGAGGTTGCAGAAAAAATCGATCTTTCTGCGGATGATTTGGAGTTACATGGCAAATATAAAGCAAAAATCGAGTTTAATGCATTAGATCGTATGAAGAAAAATCCAGAAGGTAAACTAATTTTGGTTACCTCCATTAATCCAACGCCAGCCGGCGAAGGGAAATCGACTGTGACGATTGGTTTAGGCGATGCGTTAAATAAAATCGGTAAAAAAACAGTCATTGCTTTACGTGAACCTTCACTTGGACCAGTTATGGGAGTCAAAGGAGGAGCAACCGGCGGCGGCTATGCACAAGTGTTGCCGATGGAAGATATTAATTTGCATTTTACTGGTGATATGCATGCGATCACGACAGCCAATAATGCATTAGCGGCACTTTTAGATAATCATATCCATCAAGGAAATGAATTGAACATCGATGCTCGCAGAGTCATTTGGAAACGAGTGGTCGATTTAAATGATCGCGAATTGCGGCACATTACAGTCGGTTTAGGCGGGCCAATCAATGGTGTCCCTCGTGAGGATGGTTTTGATATTACTGTTGCCAGCGAAATCATGGCAATTTTGTGTTTAGCGACCGACATTGAAGATCTGAAGTTCCGTTTGTCGAATATTGTCGTTGCCTATACTTTCGATCGCGAACCGATTACAGCCGGCGACTTAAAAGTTGAAGGCGCACTGGCCTTAGTGCTGAAAGATGCTATTAAACCAAACTTAGTCCAAACAATTTATCAAACGCCCGCCTTTGTCCATGGTGGTCCATTTGCCAATATCGCTCATGGCTGTAATAGTATTTTAGCGACTAGAGCGGCTTTGCAATGTGGGGATTATGTCGTAACGGAAGCTGGTTTTGGAGCAGATCTAGGCGGTGAAAAATTCTTAGATATTAAAGTACCAAGTTTAGGCAAAGCCCCAGATGCTGTGGTAATTGTTGCAACAATTCGTGCATTGAAGATGCATGGTGGAGTGGCTAAGACTGAATTAAGTGCTGAAAACCTGGATGCTCTTAAGAAAGGTTTTAGTAATTTAGCCAAGCATATTCAGAACATGCGTAAATACGGCTTACCAGTCGTTGTCGCTATCAATGAGTTTATTAGTGATACCGATAAAGAAATCGCTTTGTTGAAAGAATTATGTCAGCAAGAAGAAGTAAAAGTAGAGTTAACTAGTGTTTGGGAAAAAGGGCCTGATGGTGGGATTGATCTAGCCAACACAGTGATTGATACAATCGCTAATGAAGAGACTAATTTTCATTCGATCTTTTCGCCTGAACACGATGATCTAAATGAAAAAGTTGAAACTATCGTCCGTGAAATCTATGGCGGAAGTGAAGTAATCTATAGTAAGAAGGCGAAGCAACAATTAGCAAGCTTCAAAAAATATGGTTGGGACCGTTTGCCGGTTTGTATGGCGAAAACCCAATATTCATTATCAGATGATCCAAGTAAATTGGGCGCACCAACTGATTTTGATGTGACGATTCGCGAGTTTGTACCGAAAATTGGTGCGGGTTTTGTGGTAGCATTGACTGGTGACGTAATGACCATGCCAGGTCTGCCAAAGAAACCAGCAGCGCTTAATATGGATGTCGATAAAAACGGAAATGCCATCGGATTATTTTAGTAATTGAATTGAAAAGCAGAAACTAATTTGATTAGTTTCTGCTTTTTTTGTATATACAAACGAATAAATGTATATTATTTCGGAAAACAGCAAAAAATATTTATAAAAAACCATTGACTTGTATAAATACTAAACGTATAATCATTTGAAATAGTAGTTTTCTAATCGTACTATTAGTTTATTTTAAGGAATTGCTAGAAGGAATAGTTAAAACTTTTTTTAAAAGGGCAGTAATAGGTGAAAGAGGTGGCTTGTATGAAAGTATCAATTATCGGAGTAACTGGTTATAGCGGGATTGAATTAGTCCGAATTTTATTGCAGCATCCTAATGTAGAAATAGTTTCAATCCATAGTCATTCTCAAAATGGCAAGGATATCAATGAGTATCTACCACATTTGAAGCAATTATTAGACTTGCCATTAGAGCCGATTGATTCAAAAAAAATAATGGCTCAAGCTGAACTGGTCTTTTTTGCCACTCCTTCCGGTATTTCAAAAGAAATCGCTACTACCTTTATTGCAGCCGATTTTCCGATTATTGATTTGTCTGGTGATTTTCGTTTAAAGGCAGATGGTCAATATGAAAAATGGTATAAAAATTCAAGCGCTCCTACTGATTTTCTAAAAAGTGCTCATTATGGGTTAGCGGATTTCTATTCCCAGACTGACGCAAAGTTAATAGCGAATCCAGGTTGTTACGCAACAGGAACATTGTTGTCCTTAGCCCCCTTAGTGGAACAAAAAATAATTGAGACTGATTCAATTATCGTAGATGCAAAATCTGGTTTGTCAGGTGCGGGTAAAAATCTGTCAGATGCTAGCCATTACGTGAATGCCAATGAAAATATGACGCTTTATAAAATGAATAGTCATCAACACATTCCAGAAATTATGCAGCAGTTGCAAAAGTGGGACCCTGCAATTCCCGCAATTCAATTTTCGACATCCTTAATTCCAGTAACTCGGGGAATTTTTATTACCAGCTATGCTCGAAGTAAAGAAAAATTAAGTCAGCATCAGATTTGGGAATTGTATCACCGCTTTTATCAAACAAAAGCTTTTATTCGCATTCAAGAGCCTAATGTTTATCCTAATTTGCGACAAATTATCGGTTCGAATTTTTGTGATATCGGTGTTGCTTACAATGAAGTGACGAATATCATTACCGTAGTCACGGTTTTGGATAATTTAGTCAAAGGCGCTGCTGGTCAGGCAGTCCAAAATCTAAATCATTTAGCTGGCTGGCCGGAAAATACCGGTTTGAATCTAGTACCAATTTATCCTTAAAAAGCGGAGTGTGAAGAAAATGCAAATTATTGAAGGAACAATCGCTAGTCCAAAAGGTTTTTATGCGACCGGCTTACATGCAGGTTTGAAGAAAGCTAAGAAAGATTTGGGAGTTATTTATTCAGAAATTCCTGCTACTGCAGCAGCAGTTTATACGACTAATCAAGTCAAAGCAGCTCCGATTTTTGTGACTAAAACAGCGATGGAGAACCAAAAAATCCAAGCAGTGATCGTGAACTCCGGTGTAGCTAATGCTTGCACTGGAACAATTGGTATGGAAAATGCCAAGCACATGCAGATCCTAGCTGCTGAAAAATTAAAGATTGCTAGCGCTGATGTCGCGGTGGCATCGACCGGAGTAATCGGTAAGCAATTACCGATGGAACTGATTGCTACAGGAATTAATCAACTTGAACTAAAAAAGCAAAACCCTTATGCCTTTCATGAAGCGATTTTAACTACCGATACAAGTACGAAAGAAATTGTTGTGACAGAAGAAATCAATGGTCAAGTCGTAACCATGGCAGGAGTGGCTAAGGGATCAGGCATGATTCACCCAAATATGGCTACAATGTTAGCTTTTATTACGACTGATGCGCAAATTGCTCCAGAACTTTTACAGGAAATTTTGGCTGATAAAACGGAAACCACTTTTAATCAAATCACCGTTGACGGGGATACGTCAACCAACGATATGGTTTTGGTTCTTGCTAATAGCTTGGCAGAAAATCCGATTATTGAAAAAAATACGCCTGCTTACGAAAAATTTGTTGGAATGTTCAATTTAGTGAGTGAAACATTAGCAAAAATGATTGCCAAAGACGGAGAAGGGGCAACGAAATTAATTGAAGTTCAGGTCGTAGGAGCTCTGAATCAGACGGATGCCCGTTTAGTTGCTAAAAAAGTTGTTGGTTCGAGTTTAGTCAAAACGGCCATGTTTGGTGAAGATCCCAATTGGGGACGCATCATTTGTGCGGTTGGTTACGCGGGTTCTGAAACTGATCCGGAACAAATCGATATGTGGATCGGTGATCAGCAATTATTGAAACACAGCCAACCACAAGCATTTGACGAAGCATCCATGAAAACAATCTTGGAAAAGGAAAAAATCATTATTAAGGTGGATTTGAATATTGGGACACAAAGCGGAAAAGCTTGGGGTTGTGATCTAACTTATAAATACGTAGAAGTGAATGCCTTGTACCATACATAAGGATTTGAGGAGCGAATAACTATGAGTAAAATTGTCATAAAAATTGGCGGTGTTGCCAGTGATAATCTAACACAAAAATTTTTTCAGCAAATCGAGAATTGGCAAGCAGCGGGTCATGAAATTATCGTTGTACATGGCGGCGGGTATTATATTACGGAAATGATGGAACGCTTGAATATCCCAGTAACGATTAAAGATGGTTTGCGAGTAACGACGAAGCAAGCGTTAAAGGTGACCCAAATGGTTTTGATTGGACAAGTCCAACCAGCGATTACGACCCTTTTTCAGCAGCAAGGTTTTGCGACGATTGGTCTGAATGCATCTAGCGGCCAATTGATTCAAGGAAAATTAATTGATCAAGAAAAATTAGGCTATGTCGGCGAGATCACAGCTGTTAATCCTGCATCAGTCGAAAGTGTACTTCATAAGAAGTATATTCCGATTATTGCTCCTTTGGGGATGACCTGTGATGGTCAGTGGCTCAATGTCAATGCCGATGCAGCAGCATGCAAAATTGCAGAAGCCATCGGGGCGGAAATGCTCTATTTATTGACCGATGTCCCTGGGGTCAAACAAAAGGGCGAATGGCTTGAAAAAATTACCATTTCCGAGGTAGAACAGCTAAAAGCTGAAAAAGTGATTACCGGTGGGATGCTCCCTAAGCTAGATAGTGCTGTCGAGGCGTTAGCGAATGGTGTGGCAGAGGTTCATATTACAAATTGTATCGAAGAGGCAGGAACGACCATTGTAAAGGAGGAGGTGTTTGTATGAGTCAGCTGTTTCCCAATTATTTGCGGGATGAGATTGATTTGGTCGATGGTCTAGGTAGTTATGTTTATGATCAAAACGGACAAAGTTACTTAGATTTCATGAGTGGTATCGCCGTCAGTAATCTCGGCCATAATCATCCCAAGATCATACAAGCATTAAGCGAACAGGCTGAAAAAATTTGGCATAGTTCAAATTTATATTCCAACAGTCTGCAAGAAAAAGTCGCTCAAAAATTAACCATGGGAAAAGATTATTTGGCGTTCTTTTGCAATAGTGGGACGGAGGCCAACGAAGCAGCGATTAAATTAGCCAGAAAAGCAACGGGACGTAAGAAAATTCTCAGTTTTAAACAATCCTTTCACGGTCGGACTTACGGCGCTTTGAGCGCGACCGGACAACCGGAATTACAAGCTGGTTTTTTCCCCATTGTTGAAGGTTTTGAATATCTTCCGTACAATCAGTTACCTCCTTTGCAACAACAATTAGACGAAACAGTGGCAGCCGTCATGTTGGAAGTGATCCAAGGGGAAGGTGGAATCATCCCAGCCGAAAAAGAATGGCTGCAGGCGGTGGCAAAATTATGTAAAGCCAACAACACTTTATTGATTATCGATGAGATTCAAACCGGAATGGGAAGAACAGGAACCTTTTTTGCGTTTGAAGCTTATCAAATCGAGCCCGACATCATCACTTTAGCCAAAGCCTTAGCAAACGGGATTCCTGTCGGTGCGATGTTAGGAAAAAGCGGATTGGCTGAAGCTTTCGGACCCGGTTCTCACGGGACAACCTTTGGTGGGAATAATTTGGCAATGAATGTAGCTAATACAGTCGTAACAGAAATTAATCAACCAGCCTTTTTAGCAGAAGTCGCAGACAAAGGCAACTATTTACTGAATGAATTGACGAAATTAACAACAGAATCAGTTAAAGTCAAAGCTGTGCGAGGAAAGGGTTTGATGATTGGAATTGAATTAGACTCACCGGAAACACTCCAGCAAGTGATCCAAGGACTGAAGGAAGAACAGTTGCTGGCGATTAAAGCCGGGAAAAATGTTCTTAGATTGTTGCCTCCTTTGACGATTAGTCAAGAGGAGTTAGCTAAAGGTGTGAATATTATCAAAAAGGTCATTATGGAAACCAATTAATTAATGAACGATGATTTTTTATCATCGTTTTTTTGTTGTAAAATATTTTCTGTAACAAGACTAGCAACTGAAAGCTTCTTTTATTGTCTCGTTTACTCGGATAACAGTAGTAACCGGTTACAGCACGAAAAACAAAAGAGTTTCTAACGTCTCGGACTTTCCTTAGGTCTTTTTTTCGCTTATACTGAAGCTATCGGATTTTGCAAATGCGGGTCCTAGACAGTCAATCTACTTTTTAAACTGGAGCGGACTATTAGTTTGGGAGGGAGCAACTCAATGGGAGAACGAGCGGATATTTTTTTGAGTACTTTTAATCGAATTGAAAAAGAAATGAAGCGACAATTAGGCAATCCAGTAAACATGAGCTTCAGTGAAGCAGTCCGCCGGTTATCCAAAAGGCAAGATAACTTAATTGGCGGCAATGAAAATGATTTGTTACAATTAGCACAATTGCGAAATGCGATCGTTCATGATCAAATCTCCGATGATTTTGTGATCGCTGAACCGAATGAATGGGCGGTTGAAAGAATTCATACAATCGAAGAAAATCTGTTGCGTCCGGAAAAAGTGCTACCGCGGTTCGGCAAAAAAGTTACTGGTTTTGAGCGGGATCTACCATTAGTTGAGCTCATGCAGATCATTACTGAAAAACGTTTTTCACAATTTCCGGTCTATGATACGGGGAAATTTATAGGATTAATTACATTACGGACGATTGGCTTTTTCTTTGCGCAGGCTAGTATAAATGGCTCAGTTAGCTTGAAGGGCTTAGTTGCAGAGGATTTGCTGATTGCTAATGGAAAACGCACCAATTTTGAATTTGTTTCGGCAGACACAAAGGTTTCGGAAGTAGAAAAGATGTTTCAAATAGAAGGGACCCTAGAAGCAATTTTGATTACTAAAGCGGGCAATTCCGATGGGAACTTATTAGGAATTATTCGTCCGCGTGATATTTATGTCCAAGAAGGGAAGCAATAAATTTGTTAGTTGTTTACTTAGTATTAAGTGGTGCAATCATTGGGTTAGATCAATGGTTCAAATGGTGGATCGTTAATCAATACAATTTTGGCGAAAGCCAGACGATTATTCCTAATGTGCTATCATTGACTCATATTCGTAATACCGGCGGCGCCTTCAGTTTATTTGAAGGACAACAGCTTTTTTTTCTCATAACCACAATCGTTACAGTTGTCGCGGTGATTTATTATTTAGTGAAGCATTTACAGGAAAGTAAATGGCTAACGATTGGTTTGAGTCTATTTTTAGCAGGGGCCATCGGCAATTTCATCGACCGTCTCCGTTTAGGGTATGTCGTCGATATGTTTCGCTTGGATTTTATCAACTTCCCGATTTTTAATATTGCAGATATGGCATTAGTAGTTGGGGTAGTGATGATTTTTATTTATATTTTATTAGATGAGAGAGATAAGAAAAATGGATAATCAAATAGAAGTAATTGTAAAAGAGGAAAAAGGCCGCATCGATAAAGTGCTAAACGAGCGGTTAGCTGACTATTCTCGTTCTCAGATTCAACAATGGATCAAGGAGCAGCATGTTTCAATCGACGGCAAAGTCATTAAAGCAAACTATAAAGTCAGTGCTGGTGATAAAGTATTGATTGAGATCCCTGAACCAGAAGAGTTGGATCTTGTACCGGAAAATCTAGATTTGAATATTGTTTATGAAGATGATGATGTGGTCGTTGTCAATAAGCCGCAAGGAATGGTCGTTCATCCCTCAGCGGGTCATCCGAAAGGAACATTAGTGAACGGCCTATTGTACCAAATCAAAAATCTTTCTACTATTAATGATGTCGTTCGGCCGGGGATTGTTCATCGGATCGATAAAGATACATCAGGGTTATTAATGGTGGCTAAAAATGATCGGGCTCATGAAGCTCTGGCGAAACAATTAAAGGATAAAACCTCGTTGCGCAAATATGTAGCTTTAGTTCATGGTGAAATCCCGCATGAAAAGGGCCGTATCGAAGCACCGATTGGTCGTTCAAAAGTCAATCGCAAAATGCAGGCGGTCATTGAAGATGGCAAGCCAGCCGTGACGCATTTTGAAGTCTTACAGCGCTTTGAAGGCTACACGTTGATTGAACTACAATTAGAAACCGGTCGGACTCATCAAATCAGAGTCCATATGCAATACATCGGTTATCCGGTGGCTGGTGATCCTTTGTATGGACCAAAGAAAACGTTGAAAGGCCATGGACAGTTTTTACATGCCAAATTATTAGGATTTGAACATCCGACATCAGGTGAAATGATGGTCTTTGAAGCACCGCTACCAGAAATTTTCAAAAAAACTTTGCAACAGTTAAAAGAAAAAGATTGATTTCTTAAATAAGGAATAGTATAGTGTCTTTAGTAAGAAATAACTAAATAGAGATCCTTTAAGAGTAGTCCCGTGAGGCTAAGAAGGAAGTCGATAGAAGTGTAAACTAGGTGCGCCTAGGTATGCTCTATCATTTTGATGAAGTCGATATCATTCCTCCTACCTAACTACGGGTAGGAGTTTTTTTATTGTAAAAATAAGGAGGAGACAGGATGTATAAAAAAGAAGTTGTAGATGAGGTAACGATGAAGCGAGCATTGACCCGAATCACCTATGAAATCATCGAACGCAATAAAGGGGTCCAAGATATTGTTTTGATTGGGATTAAAACACGAGGGATTTTCATCGCACAACGAATTGCAGAACGCTTAAAGCAATTGGAACATATTGATGTGCCAGTTGGCGAGCTGGATATCACGTTGTATCGTGATGATGTAAATATTCAAGAGGCAGAACCGGAGCTGCACTCTTCTGACATTCCGTTTTCGATTGAAGGAAAAGAAGTCATTTTGGTCGATGATGTGTTGTTCACCGGCAGAACAATTCGCGCAGCCTTAGACGCGGTGATTGACTTAGGCCGACCAAATCGTATTTCGTTAGCTGTCTTGGTTGACCGTGGCCATCGGGAATTACCGATCCGGGCCGATTATGTTGGGAAAAATATTCCAACGGCTTTAACAGAAGAAATTATCGTTGAGATGGAAGAAAACGATGGACAAGATCGCATTTTGATTCAAAAAGAAAACTAAAAAATATTTAGACACTAGAAAGAGGAAGTTTCATGGCAGATTTTCACAATGATGACGTTGTTTTAGATATTCACGATCGCCCTAGCGCTGGTCACTGGATTGGCTTAAGCATTCAGCATTTGTTCACAATGTTCGGCGCGACCGTTTTAGTACCGATCTTAGTTGGGATTAACCCGAGTATCGCGTTAGTTAGTTCAGGATTAGGGACGTTGGTTTACCTGACCGTAACAAAAGGTAAAATTCCCGCTTACTTAGGCAGCAGCTTTGCTTTTATTGCGGCGATGAAGTTATTAATGAAGAGCGACGGTTATCCAGCGATTGCCCAAGGGGCGTTGACTTGTGGCTTGGTTTACTTGATTGTTTCAGTTATTATTCGCAAAATTGGCTCGGCTTGGTTAGATAAAATTCTACCACCAATCGTCGTTGGACCGGTAGTAATGGTTATCGGCTTAGGCTTAGCCAGCAACGCGGCGCAAAACGCGATGTATAACAATGGTGTATACAGTTTCAAATATGTCTTGGTGGCATTGATCACTTTAGGCTTGACGATTTTCTTCAACATGTTCTTCACTGGCTTTTTAGGATTGATTCCAATCTTGTTGGGAATTATCGGCGGCTATGTGACCGCAATGATTTTCGGTATCATCGATTATCAACCGATCATTGATGCAAAATGGCTGGCCTTGCCTGCTTTCAATGTACCATTTGTCAGCTACCAGCCAAAACTTTACATCAGTGCGATTACCACAATGGCGCCAATCGCTTTTGTCACGATGACCGAACACATTGGACACTTGATGGTTTTAAACAAACTGACAAAACGAAATTTCTTCGAGGATCCTGGCTTAGATCGTACCTTGATGGGGGACGGCTTAGCTCAGATCGTGGCAGGATTAGTAGGTGGTCCACCAGTCACAAGTTATGGTGAAAATATCGGCGTACTAGCCATTACACGAGTACACAGCGTCTTTGTTATCGGCGGCGCAGCAATCTTCGCAGTTTTATTGGGATTTGTAGGTAAACTTAGCGCCTTGATCTTAAGTATCCCTGGACCAGTCATTTCAGGGATCAGCTTCATCCTGTTTGGTGTAATTGCAGCCAGTGGCTTGAAGATCTTGATCGAAAACAAAATCGATTTCGATCGTAAAAAGAATTTGCTGATTGCTTCAACGATCCTAGTAATCGGCATCGGCGGCTTAGTTTTTGAAGCAGGAACCTTTACTTTATCCGCGATGGCGTTAGCAACTGTCTTAGGAATTATTTTGAACTTGATTCTGCCTGAACAAGCCCGCAGCGAAAAATAAAGTTTATACAGGCGATCAATACTAAATGAGCATTACTTAATTGAGGAGGAAATTTCATGATCATCCAGTCTGAAGAAATCAGTCTCAAACATTTATTGACGGTGGAAGCCTTGACCGATCAAGAGGTAATGGGGCTGATTCATCGAGCGCAACAATTCAAACAGGGTGCCCGGTGGACGCCACAAAAAAATCAATATTTTGTCTCTAACCTTTTTTTTGAAAATAGTACGCGAACCCATAAAAGTTTTGAAGTTGCAGAGAAGAAACTTGGATTAGATGTGATTGACTTTGACGCCAAAACAAGCTCAGTCCAAAAGGGCGAGACTTTATATGATACCGTCCTAACGATGTCGGCTTTAGGTGTGGATGTTGCGGTCATTCGCCACGGAGATGAAAATTATTATGACGAATTAATCCAAAGCAAAACGATTCAATGTTCGATCATTAACGGGGGCGACGGAAGCGGTCAACACCCTACTCAATGCTTATTGGATTTAATGACGATCTATGAAGAGTTCGGTCAATTCCGCCACTTGAAAGTAGCGATTGTCGGGGATATTACCCACTCACGAGTCGCAAAATCCAATATGCAAATGTTGAAACGCTTAGGAGCAGAGGTTTATTTTTCAGGCCCAGCGGAATGGTATGATGAGAGCTTTGACGTGTATGGGAGCTATCGTCCGCTAGACGAACTGGTCTCTGAAGTGGATGTGATGATGCTCTTACGGGTTCAGCATGAGCGCCATGATGGACAGGAAAGTTTTTCGAAGGAAGAATACCATCAAAAATATGGCTTGACGATTGAGCGAGGCAAACAATTAAAAGAAAAAGCCATCATCATGCACCCAGCACCCGTTAATCGGGATGTCGAAATTGCAGATAGTATGGTAGAAAATATGAAATCACGGATCGTTGCGCAAATGACGAACGGAGTCTTTATTCGCATGGCAATCTTGGAAGCAGTATTGAATGGAAAATCGTAAAGGGGCAGATAAAATGAAAACCTTAATTAGAAATGGCAAGATCGTAACCAAAGATAATCAAACAACTAATTGTGATGTTTGGCTAGAAGATGGCATTATCGCTGGAATCGGCAAAGATTTTTCAGAGATTGTTTTTGACAAAGAGTACGATGCAAACAATCAATTAATCACACCAGGTTTAGTCGACGTTCATGTTCATTTACGGGAACCAGGCTTCACTTATAAGGAAACGATCAAGGATGGATCAAAGGCTGCTGCTCGCGGCGGCTATACAACTGTGTGTGCAATGCCCAATTTAGATCCAGTACCTGATACGGTTGAAAAATTTAACCAGGTTAAAGCGATTATTGATAAAGATGCAGTAGTAAAAGTCCATCAATATGCTCCTATTACTGAAGAGCTACGCAGCGAGATCTTGACGGATCAAAAAGGGTTGAAAGCAGCCGGAGCTTTTGCTTTCACCAATGACGGTGTTGGCGTCCAAACGGCTGGAACGATGTATTTAGCGATGAAGGAAGCTGCAGCCAATAACATGGCATTAGTTGCTCATACAGAAGATGAATCGCTATTATTCGGCGGTGTGATGCATGAAGGCGAGATCAACAAAAAATTGAATCTTCCAGGTATTTTAAGTGCGACGGAATCTTCACAAATTGCTCGTGATTTGATTCTTGCAGAGGAAACGGGTGTCCATTATCACGTCTGCCACGTATCGACTAAAGAAAGTGTTCGGGTGATTCGGGATGCGAAAAAAGCAGGCGTCCACGTTACGGCAGAAGTTTCTCCCCATCATTTGATTCTAATCGATGAAAATATTCCAGAGGATCACGGTTATTGGAAAATGAATCCGCCATTACGCGGCGTAGAAGATCGGGAAGCTTTGATAGAAGGTTTGCTTGACGGTACAATCGATTGCATCGCCACTGACCATGCACCTCATGGTTTTGAAGAAAAAAATCAAAGTTTCTTGAAAGCTCCATTCGGAATCGTCGGCAGCGAGACTGCGTTCCAATTAATCTATACCCACTTTGTTGAAACAGGACGTTTTACCTTAGAACAAGTGATTGATTGGATGGCTGTCAAACCAGCCGAGATCTTCGGTTTATCTGTTGGAACGTTGACTATCGGTCAGCCAGCGGATATCGCGGTCTTTGATCTGAGTCACGAAGAAAAAATCGATGACAAAAACTTTGCATCATTAGGAGTGAATACACCTTTCACTGGATGGTCGGTCAAGGGTACGACACTGATGACCTTCGTGGACGGTCAGTTGGTATACAACAAGGAGGACTAGGACGTTGAAAAGACTTTTAATTTTAGAAGATGGCACAGTTTTTGAAGGTGAAGGATTTGGTGCCGAAGCAAATGTCGTAGGCGAAGTTGTCTTCACGACGAGTATGACCGGATACCAAGAAACGATTACTGATCAAAGTTTTAATGGACAAATCATAACTTTTACTTATCCAATGGTCGGAAATTACGGAGTGAACCGAGATGACTATGAATCGATCGCCCCAACGTGTAAAGGCGTGATTGTTAAAGAACATGCTCGGTTGGCTAGCAACTGGCGCAATCAAATGACCTTAGACGAGTTTTTGAAGCGGAAAGGGATTCCTGGGATTGCGGGAATTGACACACGGGCACTGACCAAGAAATTACGAAGCGTTGGAACGATGAAAGGCAGCATTGTTGATCCAGCCGATCAACTGGAGCATTCCTTTGATCAATTAAAAGCGACGGTCTTACCAACCAATCAAGTCGCCCAAGTTTCGACAGTAACGCCTTATCCAAGTCCTGGCGTCGGAAGAAATGTGGTCGTGATTGACTTTGGTTTAAAACACAGCATTCTACGGGAATTATCACGACGCGAATGCAACTTAACGGTGATGCCTTATAATACGGACGCCCAAACGATCCTAGACCTTTGCCCGGATGGCGTAATGCTGACTAATGGACCGGGAGATCCCAAAGACGTCCCAGAAGCAATTGAAATGATCAAACAAATTCAAGGAAAAGTACCGATTTTCGGAATCTGTTTGGGGCATCAATTATTCTCACTAGCGAATGGCGCAGATACTTACAAAATGAAATTTGGTCATCGTGGTTTGAATCACCCCGTCCGAGAAATTGCGACTGGCAGAATTGATTTTACTTCACAGAACCATGGTTTTGCGGTGGATGAAAAAACGATTGATCCTGAAAAATTAATGATCACTCATGTTGAAGTGAATGACGGTACGGTGGAAGGTGTTCGTCACCGAAATTATCCAGCCTTCAGTGTTCAATATCATCCGGATGCAGCACCTGGACCACACGATGCGGTTCATTTATTCGATGAATTTATGGAAATGATGGATGCATGGAAGGAGCAAGCATAAATGCCAAAACGGACAGATATTAAAAAAATTATGGTGATCGGTTCTGGACCGATCGTGATTGGACAAGCGGCAGAATTTGACTATGCCGGTACACAAGCTTGCTTAGCGTTAAAAGAGGAAGGCTATGAAGTTGTTCTAGTCAATTCAAACCCAGCAACAATCATGACCGATCAAGAGATTGCCGATACAGTTTATATTGAGCCAATCACGTTAGAGTTCGTTTCCCGCATCTTACGTAAGGAATTGCCAGATGCAATCCTGCCGACATTAGGCGGTCAGACTGGACTAAATATGGCGATGGAATTAGCGGATTCAGGTATTTTGGATGAGTTGCAGATCGAATTGTTAGGAACAAAATTATCAGCAATCGATCAAGCAGAAGACCGTGATTTGTTCAAACAATTGATGGAAGAATTGGATCAACCTATTCCTGAATCAGAAATTGTAAATACGGTGGAAGAGGCAGTAGCTTTTGCCAATACGATCGGGTATCCGATTATTGTCCGCCCAGCCTTTACTTTAGGCGGTACTGGTGGAGGAATGTGTGACAATGAAGTGGAACTTAGAACGATTGCTGAGAATGGACTGAAGTTATCACCGGTTACTCAATGTCTAATTGAAAAATCAATTGCGGGCTACAAAGAAATTGAATACGAGGTAATGCGCGATTCAGCGGATAATGCGATTGTAGTTTGTAACATGGAAAATTTTGATCCAGTCGGGATCCACACAGGTGATTCGATTGTATTCGCTCCTAGCCAAACATTGTCTGATTACGAATACCAAATGTTGCGGGATGCTTCACTTTCAATCATCCGTGCATTGAAAATCGAAGGCGGCTGTAATGTTCAGCTAGCGCTAGATCCCCACAGTTTTAATTACTACGTCATTGAAGTAAATCCGCGGGTTTCCCGTTCATCTGCGCTCGCAAGTAAGGCCACCGGTTACCCAATCGCCAAATTGGCTGCGAAGATCGCTGTTGGATTAACTTTAGACGAAATGAAAAACCCTGTTACCGAAACGACTTACGCTGAATTCGAACCAGCGCTAGATTATGTAGTTGCCAAAATTCCACGTTGGCCTTTCGATAAATTTGAAAGCGGCGAACGGGTTCTAGGTACTCAAATGAAGGCGACAGGCGAAGTGATGGCCATCGGGCGCAATATTGAAGAGTCCTTATTAAAAGCGGTGCGCTCATTAGAAATTGGGACGTATCATGCTGAATTGCCTGAATTAGCTGAAGTGACGGATGATGAACTGACCGAAAAAATGGTCAAAGCCCAAGATGATCGTTTATTTTATCTAACTGAAGCATTGCGTCGCGGGTATACAATTCAGGAAATCAGTGATTTAACCAAAGTTGACTTGTTCTTCTTAGATAAATTACTGCACATTGTAGAGTTAGAAAATACATTGGCCCAAAATCCTAAAGATGTTTCAGTCTTGAAGACTGCCAAACAAAATGGCTTTACTGATGTTAAAATTGCTGAGCTTTGGCAAATGACAGCTAAGGAAGTCCGTGATTTCAGAACGGCCGAGAAAATCTTACCTGTTTATAAAATGGTCGATACTTGTGCCGCAGAATTTGAATCTCAAACACCTTACTTCTACAGCACCTACGAATTTGAAAATGAAAGTGTTCGTTCTGATAAAGAATCCGTCCTAGTCTTAGGTTCTGGACCTATTCGAATCGGCCAAGGGGTTGAATTTGATTACGCAACGGTTCACTCAGTTAAAGCGATTCAAGCAGCTGGCTACGAAGCGATTATCATGAACAGCAATCCTGAAACAGTTTCAACCGATTTCTCGGTGTCAGATAAATTATATTTTGAACCGTTAACGCTAGAAGATGTTTTGAATGTGATTGAATTAGAAAATCCGATCGGAGTAATTGTTCAATTCGGCGGTCAAACAGCGATCAATTTAGCCGAGCCACTAGTAAAAAATGGCGTGAAAATCTTAGGCACGACGATTGAAGATTTAGACCGAGCGGAAGATCGTGATCAATTTGAGCAAGTATTGCAAAGTCTAGCTATTCCACAACCACCAGGTGATACAGCAACAAGTACTCAAGAAGCAGTCAAAATTGCAGAAAAAATTGGATATCCTGTGTTGGTTCGTCCAAGTTATGTTTTAGGTGGTCGAGCAATGGAAATTGTTGAAAACCAAGCTGACTTGGAAGACTATATGGCAAATGCAGTGAAAGCTTCACCTGAACATCCTGTTTTAGTCGATCGCTACTTGATTGGTAAAGAATGTGAAGTCGATGCAATTTGTGATGGCGAAACCGTCTTAATACCAGGAATCATGGAACATATCGAGCGAGCTGGAGTTCACTCAGGAGACTCGATGGCCGTTTATCCACCGCAAACTTTCTCTGCTGAAATTAAAGCTACAATTGAAGAGTATACTCGGCGTTTAGCGCTTGGTATGAACTGTATTGGTATGATGAATATCCAATTTGTCATCCATAATGATGAAGTCTTCGTGATCGAAGTAAATCCGCGGGCAAGTCGAACGGTACCATTTTTAAGTAAAATCACCAATATCCCAATGGCGCAAATTGCCACAAAAGCTATCTTAGGTCAGAGTTTGAAGGATCTGGGCTATGAAGATGGCCTGTACCCTGAAAGTGAATTGGTTCATGTCAAAGCACCAGTCTTCAGCTTTACAAAACTGCAAAAAGTTGACACCTATTTAGGACCTGAAATGAAATCTACAGGTGAAGTGATGGGAACAGATCGCAATTTAGCAAAAGCATTGTACAAAGCCTTTGCAGCATCTGGCTTGCATTTGCCAGATTATGGGGCCGTTTTATTCACTGTCGCAGATGAGACAAAAGAAGAAGCTTTGAACTTAGCTAAGCGCTTCAAAGATGTTGGCTATAGTTTACTGGCGACCGCTGGTACTGCCAAATTCCTAGAAGAAAATGGTTTAAGTGCGAAAACCATCGCGAAAATCTCGGAATCAGATGAAGACAATGTGATCGAGTTGATTCGCCGCGGTGAAGCGCAAGTGGTCATTAACACGATGGACAAAAACCGTCAAAATACATCTGAAGACGGCTTTATCATTCGCCGTGAAGCCGTAGAACACGGTGTACCGCTCTTTACCTCATTAGATACCGCCGATGCGATCTTACGAGTGATGGAATCACGGGCATTTTCAATCCAAGAAATTTAATTCAAGCAGAGTGGAGCTTGCTTCACTCTGTCGATCTATAGGGAGGCCGTTATGAAGCAGGAAATGATGACGATTGTTCGTCAACAAGAGTTAGCACCGAGAATCTACGAAATGGTGCTAACTGGTGAATTGGTAACAGAAATGAATATGCCGGGACAGTTTCTACATATCCGTGTGCCAAGAGGAGATTTATTGCTGCGCCGACCGATTAGTATCAATCAATTTGATCAGAAGGAAAAAACATGTACGATCATTTATCGGACTGAAGGTGAAGGGACGAAAGTATTTTCTGAGCTTTCAGCAGGAGACCAGCTGGATGTGATGGGTCCTTTAGGACATGGTTTTGAGTTGACAGAACTGAAGGCGGGAGACACCGCTTTTATCGTAGGCGGCGGAATTGGTGTTCCTCCTTTGTATCAGCTCTCGAAAGAATTGAAGGAGCTTGGGGTGAAAGTCATTCATTTTCTTGGCTTTGGAACGCAAGAAGTTGTTTACTATGCAGAGGAATTTCAAAGCTTAGGTGAAACGCATTTTTCGACTGATGATGGAACTTTTGGCATTCAAGGAAATGTCGGCAATCTTTTACTAGCGGAAAAAAAGCGGCCCGATGCAGTTTTTGCTTGCGGAAATAATGGTTTATTAAAAACAGTCGAACAATTATATACTGAGGTAGAAAATGTCCAATTGTCCTTAGAATCGCGGATGGCTTGCGGTATGGGAGCTTGCTACGCCTGTGTTTGTCATGTGCCTGAAGATGAAAACAAAAGTGTCAAAGTATGTGAAGACGGTCCCGTTTTCCGAGCAGGGGAGGTCATTTTTTAATGAGTATTGCAGTGAAATTACCGGGTTTAGATTTAAAAAATCCAATCATGCCGGCGAGCGGTTGTTTTGGCTTTGGCAAGGAATATGCAGATTATTACGATTTGAATCAGCTTGGCGCAATCATGATCAAAGCGACCACACCTAAAGCGCGTTTTGGAAATGCTACGCCACGGGTCGCGGAAACGCCAAGTGGGATGCTAAATGCAATTGGATTACAGAATCCAGGCATGGAAGTTGTCTTGGACGAAATTTTACCAAGCTTAGAAAACTTTCAAGAATTGCCGATTATCGCCAATGTTGCCGGTGCTTGTGAAGAAGATTATGTTGAAGTGTGTGCCAAAATCGGTGAGGCGCCCAATGTCAAAGCGATTGAACTAAATATTTCTTGTCCTAACGTTAAACACGGTGGAATTGCGTTTGGTACCGATCCAGAAGTCGCGTATCGCTTAACGAAGGCAGTCAAAGAAGTCGCAAAAGTTCCAGTTTATGTCAAATTAAGCCCGAACGTAACCGACATTGTACCAATTGCTAAAGCGATTGAAAAAGGTGGTGCAGACGGGTTTACAATGATCAATACGTTATTAGGTATGCGAATCGATTTGAAAACCCGCCAACCGATCTTAGCCAATCGCACTGGCGGACTGTCGGGACCAGCCATCAAACCAGTCGCGATTCGTTTAATCAATCAAGTGGCCGCTGTCAGCGAACTGCCGATCATTGGAATGGGCGGTGTTCAAACCGTTGATGATGTTTTAGAGATGTTTATGGCAGGCGCTAGCGCGGTTGCAGTCGGGACTGCCAATTTTACTGATCCATATATCTGTCCTAAATTGATTGAAGGGTTGCCGGTACGCATGGCAGAATTAGGCATTGAATCATTGGAACAGTTACGTCAAGAAGTTAGGGGGGCGTTTTAATGGAACAACGACCAATTATCGCTTTTGACTTTGCTTCAAAACAAGCGATTGAAAAATTTTTGACTCATTTTCCAAAAGAAGAAAAATTATTCATCAAAATTGGAATGGAACTTTTTTATCAAGAAGGACCGGCCATCGTTAATTTCTTACGCACACAAGGACATGATATTTTTCTTGATTTAAAACTCCATGACATTCCTAATACAGTGCAAAAAGCAATGCGGGGTATCGCTAAAATGGGGGTCAAGATCACAAATGTTCATGCTGCCGGTGGTGTAGAAATGATGCAAGCAGCCAAACAGGGATTGATTGAAGGCACCGAGGAAAACCGACTAGTTCCAGAGTTAATTGCTGTAACACAGCTAACTTCTACCAGCGAAGAGCAAATGCATGAAGATCAATTAATCAATGTCAGTCTGGAAACAAGTGTCTTACATTATGCACAATGCGCAGAAAAAGCGGGATTGAACGGGGTCGTTTGTTCAGCACATGAGGTGGAAAAAATTCATGAAGTAACGAATGAACAGTTTATCTGTTTAACACCGGGTATTCGTCCGCAAGGCGCCAGTGTCGGCGACCAAAAACGGGTAATGACACCAGCCAAAGCACGTCAGATTGGTTCAAACTATATCGTAGTAGGACGACCAATCACTCAAGCAGTAGATCCTTATCAAAGTTATTTACAAATTAAAAAAGAATGGAACGGTGAAGCATAAATGATCGCAGAACAAATCGCCAAAGATTTATTAGCAATTGAAGCAGTCTCTCTAAGCCCTGATGAACCTTTTACTTGGGCCAGCGGCTTAAAATCACCGATTTATTGTGATAACCGCATCACGATGAGCTATCCAGAAGTTCGTCGGGCAATCGCACAAGGCTTAGCAGAAAAGATCAAAGCAGAATTTCCGAGTGTAGAAGTAATAGCCGGAACTGCAACTGCTGGAATTCCCCACGCGGCTTGGGTAGCAGAAATTCTAGATTTACCGATGGTTTACATCCGCAGCAAGGCCAAAGATCATGGCCGCGGCAATCAAATCGAAGGTCGCATCAAAGAAGGGCAAAAGATGGTGATCATCGAAGATCTGATCTCAACTGGTGGCAGTGTGTTAGAAGCCGCGACTGCAGCTAAAAGAGAAGGTGCCGATGTTTTAGGTGTGGCCGCAATCTTTACGTATGAGTTGGCAAAAGGTAAGAATAATTTTGAAGCTGCAGAAATGCCATTAGTCACGTTGACGAACTATTCAACTTTGATCGAAAGTGCTTTAAAAGAAAATTATATCAACCAAGAACAACTTGAACTATTGAAAAAATGGCGTCAAGATCCTGAAAATTGGTTAAAAAAATAATTGGAAGACCATTGAGTGTTTGTTGTTAACATTCAATGGTTTTTCTATTCAAAGACGAGATGAAGTATTTCTGAAGTTGAGAAGTAGCTGGTTCTAAATTTAGTCATAAAAAACCCGAAACAGCCAGTTTGAGCTGTTTCGGGTTTTTTATATTTAATGAGCTTGTTTGCGTAATTGTTCTACGACCGCTTCTTCGGGGGTGACGAACAAAGTTTTTTGGTTTTCATAAATGACAAAACCGGGTTTAGCACCATTGGGTTTGTGAACGTGCTTAACCGCGACATAATCAACCGGTACTTGGGCTGATTGTCGGAATTTTGAAAAATAGGCTGCTAATTCTGCCGCTTCTAACAATGTTTCTTCACTAGGTTCAGCATTTTTGATGATCACATGAGAACCGGGGATATTCTTGGCATGGAGCCAGATATCGGTTTTACGAGCTTGTTTTAAGGTCAATTGATCGTTTTGGATATTATTTTTTCCGACCAGAATCTCAGTTCCATCACTAGCAATAAAACGTTCCGGTTTTGAAGGAGCCTGTTTACGATTTTTTTTGCGGCGTTTTGGTTTTAAATAGCCACTAACAATCAGCTCTTCTTTAATGATTTCGATGTCCATCGGACCGGCAATCTCTAATTGCGCTAAGATCGATTCCAAGTAGGCGATTTCAGCTTTAGCCTCGGCAATTTGATCATAAATTAATTTGACGGCATTTTTTAGTTTTTGATATTTCTGAAAAAATTTCTGTGCATTTTGATTTGGCGTCAATGCAGGATTCAGTTTGATCGTGATCGGTGCATTGTCTTCGTAATAATTTTCAAGTTCTACACTTTCTGCTCCGCGAGGAACTTGTGTCATGAACGTCGTTAATAATTCTCCATCACGGCGATATTCTTCGGCATTTTCTGAATCTTGTAGTGTTTTTTCTCGTTTTGCCAGTTTGGTTTGATTCCGTTTAATCTCATTTTCGACCTTGCGGATCAAGTCATTGCCTAGCTGTTTCACACGATCTTTTTCGGCCTTTTCACCATAGAAAGCATCTAACAGCAAACTTAAATTCTCATAAGGCGTGGGATTCTCAAAAGTTTCAAAGGTTAATGGTGCAAAAAATTCCTTATGCTCCTTGTTGCCTAAAGTAGGCTGTACTTGCAGCTGAAGACTTCCCCAAAAAGCATCCCAGACAGCCATCTTCTCGTTAGGATTTTTAGTAAATCGAAAAGTCAACTCATCGGCCGTGTCACGACCTAAGCCTTGAAAATTCTGTTGTAGATAGCGTCCGTCTAAAATGTCAGCTGTCGAAAGAATGGTAAAAACTTGTTCTTTGCTAGCGTGAAATGGATTCAGCTGCGTCTGTTTAGGGGGTTCAATATATTCACTGCCTGGTAAAATTGAACGATAGGTGTTTTGCGAATGACCAATGTGTTTGATTGCATCTAAAATTTTACCAGTTTGTTTATTAAGCAGAACAATCGTTGAATGGCGACCCATCAATTCCACAATCAAAACGATATTTTGCAAATCGCCTAATTCATCGCGTTTACTAAAGGTGAAGTGAACGACTCGGTCATTTTCTACTTGATGAATATCTTCCAAAATTGCTCCTTCGAGATGTTTTCGCAACATCATAACAAAATTTGGCGGATTATCTGGATTGGTATAGGCAATCTCGGTCAGTTGAATCCGAGCGTAACTGGGATGAGCGGAAAGTAGCAGGCGCTGATTTTTCCCTTGTGCCCGAATAACTAGTACAACCTCATTTTCATAGGGTTGGTGGATCTTAGAGATTCGGCCAGTCAATAATTGTTCTTTTAGTTCTTGAACCATCGCGTGGGTAAAAACTCCGTCAAAGGACATTTTTTATCCCTCATTTCTTTTCGTAATAGCCTTATTATAACAAAAAAACGCCAGTAACCAAGAAAGTCACTGGCAAAACGTAAGATTTTAATTACTGATTGCTTCTTGATAGTTGTGAAGATCGTCTAAAAGCTGTAAAAGCAGCTGTTCGGCTTCGTTCGGCAAGCGATCGTAGCCACCTTGATAGGTTTTACGAGCTTGAACAAAGGCCAACCTTGTTTCAAGCCGGCTAGTTAAGTGAATCAAGTAATGTTGACTGTTAAAGTCCGGTTCATGTTTTTTGACAGGTAAATAGCTAATTTTTTTCAACGGACCAAAAGGTTCAAATTGGGCCGAACCATCTGTGATTTTTTCAATACTGCTGAGGGTTTCTTCTGGTGTAACTTTCCGTCCCTTAAATTCGCCAGTATTCAAAATGTAACAAGCCGTTTTTTGCTGTTGGAATAAATCTTTAAAATCTTGATAATCTTCTTGCAGTGGGTAGCAACGGAAAGGATTAGCAAAAGGTTCAATCACTAATTGATCGTTAACTTCTCCAACAACATTTTCCGCTGTTGAGCGTTTGGTAGCCAAAGTTGCCCCAAAGACGGCTGCAAGTGAAGGGTCGTCAATTCTGATGACTGGTGGTAAGCTATCATCTTTCATGATCCAGAAAAGTCCATCGACTTTTTCAGCAATATGATCGACCCGATTCGGTGTAGCGTAACGACTCTTAATACTTCTTCCATTCCCATTACGGATATCTTCTGTCACTAAAACTTTTTTATTTTGTTCATCTAAAGTGACCCCGACATTTTGGGCCGTAACGATGTATTTGATCTGTTCGCTAGTCATGGGATAATCTTGGGTCTTATCAAAATACGCCGGCTCTAATGCAGTGGTGGAGCCTTTCGTTTTGGAAATGACAAAGGCGTCATCATGGAGAACATGAACTTCCCCTTTGTTTTTAGGTTTTGCCAGTGTGATGGTAGATTTTCCCGACCCAGATAAACCAAAGGCCGCCATGGTATATTTTCGATCTTCTAAAAGATACTGTTTCATCCCACCATGACAAGCGATAAAACCGTTGCGATGGGCAGTTGCCCAGGCCAAGGTCAAGGTGGCTTTTTTCAGTTCGCCAAAATAGCGTAAGCCTAAAATACCAGCACAATTGTGTAGTGGATCAATTACTACAACACCGTCAGGAAAATCAGGATGTTCCCAATCAGGATCAGCAAAAATAAAAATATCGCCGGTATGAATTTCAGCAGATTCTTGGTAAAAAAGGTGCTTAGCATCGCCAATTTGGAAATTTAATAAATACGAATAGAGATTCGGACTGTAATCTGCCGGCAGCATCAAATGTGATTTCACCGTAAATTCCGCATCCAGACCGACGATGACTTCACCGGAATAAAATTTCTTTTTCCGGGCCTTGAAGACTGCTTCACGTAAAAGTTCGCTGTAGAAGTCCGCATCGATCCCTTGCTGCCCGATAATACGACGAGCCGCTGCTGTTCGCCCGACGATTTTTCCATCGTTGGTTACTAAAACTTTTGCATCGGTCGGTAGTTGTAATTTACTCGTATACGCAACATCTAAATCCGTCGTAATCGTTCCAGGACTGGCTTTCGCCAAATCATAGGCATCCGTTAAGTGCCGGATCCTGGACACATTATTCCCGTAGAAGGCGGACTCTATGACACTGCGAATGTTTGATAAAAGCCGATTCTCTTTTGTAATCTCATTCCATGAAAAATGTTCAATACTGCTCATTATGAAACCTCCTTAAACTAAGTTGTCATTATTATAATAGCATTAAAATAAAACGCTAACAATCAAATATAAAACAGGCTGATTTTAAAAAATGAATCAATTATTAATTAGAATTTGCTGGTAGCGCTTTTAAACTAAAAATAATATAATGTTAAGGGAGGAGGTCGTTATTATGCTGAAACATTTAATGTTAATTAAAGAAAAAGCGCTTATTTGTTGGCGAGGATTTATAAAAATAGTTTCTGAAAATGAACGTCGCTCCTTACTGATTGCCGCTAGTTTAGTCGTTGTTGCGTTGATCTTTTCGGCTTCAGCGGCCTTTGCGCAAAAGACAATTCGCCAAGATCAATTAAATGAATTAGTTTTTGCTACGCTCAAATCCGATCATTTGATTCCACTAGAGTTTCAAGCGGTCGATCAGAAAGTAAAGGAAACCAAAGCCGTTTCTATCATGTTCAGTCAACCCAAGGGGACTTCGTTTGAAAATATTCTGACGATTCTAGCTGATCCTAACCAACAAATGATGTTGAATCGCAAGTTTTATTACTATCCACTTGTATACGATAGTCAGAAAATTGCTCAAAAGTATCAATTGGATCCTCGGCAAGTGACCTTCATTTTTTTCCAAAACGGTCAAGAGAAGAACCGTTTTGTAGTGGAAAACTTGAGAGATTTGAATAATGAATTTATTCCTGAGCTAAACCGACTGCCTATGTGGAAACTGAATAAACAAAAATGAGAATACAAGTGAATAAATGAGTTTTTTTTTAATAAAAACCATTGACAGCCGAATTTATTTCAGCTAAACTAACGTCAATATAAAAAATATTTCCTAATTACTAAAGAAGGAGTGGCATTCATGAACCTTGCAAACTTATCTAATCAGCAATTGAATAGCTGGCAAAACTGGCGTAGATAAGTTGTATTTATGAATTCACTCATAGATACAACGTTTAGACAACTTCTAAAAGTTTGTATCTATGCTGGATCTTTTTTGATGCTTATTCCCGCATAGAGACTATCTATGCGGTTTTTGTTTTTTTAGACAACTACCGTGAAATTTTGGGTAGTTGTCTATTTATTTATTCAAAAAACAAAAACTATCAGGAGGAATAAATCATGAAAAATAAAGGGATTATCGGATCAATTATTGTTTTAGCAATTGTTTTAATCGGAGTGTTTGCTTATCAAATGGGGTCTCGTCAAACAAACGCGACCGAAGATAAAAAAGAGTTGAAAACAGTGGGGATCTTACAATTCATCAGTCACCCATCATTGGATCAGATCAAAGACGGAGTGATTGAAGGATTAAAACAAGAAGGTTATGAAGACGGGAAAAATATCAAGATTGAATTTTTAAACGGCCAAGGCGACCAAAGTAAATTGAATAGTATGAGTCAACAATTATTGGATAAAAATTCAGACGTATTAGTGGGCGTAGCAACGCCGGCAGCCAAGGCATTGGCGAATGCGACAAGTGACAAACCGATCATTATGTCAGCAATTAGTGATCCGATTGGTGCAGGTCTGGTAAAAGATCTTAAAAATCCCGGAGGAAATATTACTGGTGTAAACAATCTGACTCCCGTTGATCAGCAACTAGATATGGCTAAGGAAATGTTTCCTGAAGCGAAAACAGTTGGGATGATCTATTCTTCATCAGAAGAAAATTCTAAGTCACAGATCGAGCGGGCAGAAAAACGAGCGACTAAAGATGGACTGACTGTTAAAAAATACGCCATTAGTTCAAGTAATGATATTGCTCAAATTACCCAGCAAGCTTGTCAAGAAACCGATTATTTATATATTCCACAAGACAATACGATTGCCAGCGCCTTTCAAACAATGATTAGCGAATCGGATAAAGCTAAAAAACCAGTTTTTGTCTCGGTCGATAATATGGTGAAAGAAGGCGGGATTGCAACTGTTGGTCAAAATCAATTCGAATTAGGTGTTGAATCTGGCAAAATGGCCGCAGATGTTTTAAGTGGTAAAGCTAAACCAGCAAGCACACCAGTCAATGTGATTGATTATGGCGATATGATCATCAATGAAGAAAAGGCGAAGGAATTAGGGATTACGATTCCAGAAAATATCAAAGAAAAAGCAGAAGTCGTTAAAGGAGAATAGACAAATGATAATTTCAGCGATTGGACAAGGTTTTTTATGGGGAATCTTAGGTTTAGGGATTTTCATGACCTATCGAATTTTAAACTTTCCTGATATGACGACAGAAGGATCATTTCCATTGGGGGGAGCCGTTTGCGTGACGGCCATTACCCACGGAGTTTCTCCGCTTCTTGCGACGTTATTGGGAATTGTTGCCGGGATGTGCGCGGGCTTTGTTACCGGTATCCTGTATACCAAAGGGAAAATTCCAGTCATTTTAGCTGGAATTCTCGTCATGTCAGGTTTGAATTCGGTGATGTTGTTTGTGATGCAAACACCGAATCTCTCTTTATTGAAACAACCAAAAATTCAAGATTTTTTTACAAATCTAAATTTGCCAGATCATTTTGACATCGTCTTATTAGGTCTAGTAGCCATCCTGATTCTTATCGCTTTGTTGCTTTTCTTCTTTTTCACTGATTTTGGTCAAGCCTATATTGCAACTGGCGATAATGAAAACATGGCGCGCTCGATTGGTATCAATACGGACCGCATGAAAGTAATCGGCTTAACATTATCGAATGGCGTGATCGCATTATCAGGGGCACTAATCGCACAAAATGACGGATATGCCGATATTGGCAAAGGCGTCGGGGTGATTGTGATTGGGCTCGCTTCTATCATCATTGGTGAAGTATTATATGGCGAAGTGACTTTTATTGAACGTTTAGTAGCGATTGTTTTGGGAAGTATCATTTATCAGTTATTAATCTTGATCATCATCAAAGCAGGCTTAGATACTACTTACTTGAAAATTTTCTCTTCGATTATTTTAGCGTTATGTTTGATGATCCCGCGGTTGAAAGAAGCGTTGAATTTGAAAACGGGCTTGGAAAAGGAGGAGTGATTGGATGAATGCTTTAGAAGTAAGAAATGCCAGTAAAACCATCAGTAATGGAATTAACGATCAACGTAAAATTTTGAATAATGTCGATTTGACGATCGTTCCTGGGGAGTTTGTCACCGTCTTAGGCGGAAATGGGGCTGGGAAAAGTACCCTCTTTAACAGTATTTCCGGCAGCCTACAACTAGATAGCGGAACTGTTTCGGTCATGGGAAAAGACCTCACGAAGCTTTCAGAGGAGCAGCGGGCAGTTTCCATCGCCCGTGTTTTCCAAGATCCTAAGATGGGGACTGCTCCACGATTGACCGTAGCTGAGAATTTAGGACTGGCTGAAAAACGTGGGCAAAAACGTCGTTTGAAACAACGACAGTTAAATCAAAAGAAAGAACTATATCATAAATTGTGCAAACTAATCGGTAACGGACTGGAGAACCATCTTGATACACCAACCGGTTTTCTCTCCGGGGGACAGCGCCAAGCCTTGAGTTTACTGATGGCCACTATCACCAAACCTGATCTATTACTTTTAGACGAGCATACAGCTGCACTCGATCCGAAAACAGCGAAACAGTTAATGTTGCTGACCGATCAGCGCATCAAAGAAGAAAAACTGACTTGCCTAATGGTCACGCATAAAATGGAAGATGCCTTGAATTATGGTGATCGTGTGATCGTAATGGAAAAAGGTCAGATCGTGAAAGATATTCGAGGTGAAGAGAAACAACGGATGACATTAGGCGATTTATTCCTGCTTTTTGAAGAGGGCGAAACTGTAGCTGAAGTAATGTAAATAAAATTATTTGCAGAAAATTTAAAAAATAGGTTGACTTATTTTATCAAGCGCAATATACTAAGTTCAATCTTAAATCAGTTTGGAGCGAATTTTATGAATACAAATAAGAATACGCACACACAACTGAATAATTATTACTTTAGCTATTTTAGATAGGTTTGTGTTCATGGTTCATGGATACAAACGGACAACCAGTTTGTATCTATGATGGCTAGAGATATTAAGGATGACTTAATGCCACATAGATGAAAATCTATAGTGGCTTTTTCTTTGGATTCAATTTATTTTGGAGACTAGGCTCATTGTAGATTTTCTACAGTGGGCCTTTTTGTTAGTTCTACTTGATCTTTTAGTAGAAATATTTTTGGGGAAATGAGTTCATCAATTTCCTAACAGCTGGGTTTAAGTCGCTGATTGAAGGTTATTATTTATCTGAAGGAGTGAGAAAGATGGAAAAAGAAATTTCTGGAAAAACACGGTTAGCAGGGTTATATGCCTTGCCAGCAAGGCATAGCTTTTCACCGCTGATGCACACAACAGCCTTTCAAGCAACAGGGGTTGATGCAATCTATTTAAGCTTTGACATTCAACCTGAACGATTGGGAGAAAGTATCCAAGCGATCCGTGACCTTGAAATGTTGGGAATTAATTTATCGATGCCCCATAAAATGGCGGCTATCAACTATGTGGATGAGCTCAGTCAAGCAGCTCGTTTGATCGGGGCAATCAATACGATTGTCAATCAAAAAGGTAAATTAATTGGACACAACACAGACGGTAGTGGTTGTATGGCAAGTTTGAAGCAAAACGGGATAGAAATTATTGGCAAAAGAATGACGATTCTGGGAGCCGGTGGAGCAGCCACTGCAATTATTACTCAAGCTGCGATCGATGGCGTCGAAGCAATTGATGTTTTCAATATCAAAGACGATTTTTATCGAAAAATTGAACCAAAACTTGCGGAGATTGCCGCAGAAACCGATTGTCAAATTCAATTACATGATTTAGCGGATGAAGCACAACTAACAGCTAGTATAGCCGCAAGTAGTTTACTGATTAATGCCACAAATATTGGTATGGCTCCTGATACAGAGCAAATGCCTTTGCCTAATACAACCTTATTAAGAAAAGATCTTCCGGTTTTCGATGTCATCTATCATCCCGGCGAAACCAAACTGTTAAAAGCGGCCAAAGAAATAGGCGCTATCACCGTGAATGGTTTAGGGATGCTACTTTATCAAGGAGCCGCCGCTTTCAAGCTTTGGACAGGTGAAGAAATGCCGGTAGCATTAATCCAACCGTTATTGGAACAAGAAATTAAAAAATAAAATGTGAAGGAAGTTATTCGTATGATTTTAATTATTAAAAAAGGAATTCAAGAGGCAGAATTGTCACCCATCTTATCACGTATTAAAGAAGAAGGATTAGATGTTCAGATTAATCATGGTAAAGATCGCTTAGTATTAGGTCTACTAGGAGATCCTAAAATTATCCAAAATGTACCATTTCAAGCTTACAGTGTCGTTGAACGGGCAGTCGCCATTTCAAATACGTACAAATTGACTTCAAGAGAATTCCATCCGCAAGATACAGTCGTTGATGTCGATGGTGTAAAAATTGGAGATGGCAGCTTTGTAACGATGGCTGGTCCTTGTTCAGTGGAAGGCGAAGAACAAATCATGGAAACAGCACGGATGGCCAAAGCCGGTGGAGCAAAAATCTTACGAGGTGGAGCCTACAAACCGCGGACTTCTCCCTACGCTTTCCAAGGACTGGGCGAAGAAGGCTTGAAGATTATGCGTAAAGCCGCTGATGCTCATGGCCTAAAAGTGATTACAGAAGTGATGGACGAAGCCCATATCGATGTAGTTTGCCAATACGCAGACATTATTCAAATTGGTGCCCGCAACATGCAAAACTTTCGTCTATTAGAAGCTGTTGGTAAAACAGGCAAACCAATTGGCCTGAAACGGGGAATCTCAGGAACGATCCAAGAATGGTTGAACGCGGCGGAATACATCGCGGTTCAAGGCAATTCAAAAATTATCTTCATAGAACGCGGGATTCGGACCTACGAAACTGCCACTCGAAATACTTTTGATCTAAGCGCGGTTCCATTAATTAAGAAAATGAGCCATTTCCCAATTATTGTTGATCCAAGTCATGGGACCGGTGTTTGGGATTTAGTGGGACCGATGGCACGAGCTGGAGTCGCTGCCGGAGCCGATGGCATGATCGTGGAAATTCATCCAGATCCATTACACGCATGGTCGGATGGCGAACAATCATTGAATGAGAAAAATTACTTGCAAATGATGAGTGAAGTGGAAATTTTAGTTGAAGCGATGCAAAAAATCAAAGCACTTGAAAAAGAGCCTTCACTTATTAAATAAAAGCCCATTATTTTTATAGCGCGAACGAGGAGGAACGTTTGATGGAAATTGTTTTACCAGATAAAAGCTATGAAATTATTGTAAAGCATCATGCTTTGGAGACTGTCGGTGAATGGATCGCTTCACTATGGCAAAATAAAAAAATTGCGATTATCAGCGATGATCATGTTTTTCCGCTTTATGGTGATACGGTTCAACAACAATTAGTTGACTATGAAGTTTGTCATTATGTCGTACCATCCGGAGAAAGCAGTAAGTCGTTAGAAATGGCAAACCAGCTTTATGATTTTCTAGCTGATCAACAGTTTACCCGTAGTGATGCCATCATCGCATTAGGTGGAGGGGTCGTTGGCGATTTGGCAAGTTTTGTCGCCTCAACTTATATGCGGGGGATTGCTTTTGTTCAAATTCCAACATCACTATTGGCTCAAGTTGATTCAAGTATCGGGGGAAAAACCGCCGTCAACTCAAGTAAAGCTAAAAATATGATTGGAACGTTTGCTCAACCGGACGGGGTATTGATTGATCCAGAAACATTGAACACCTTACCCGATGTTCGGGTTCGTGAAGGAATTGCTGAAATTATTAAATGTGGTGCGATTAGTGATGCTTCACTATGGAAAGACCTTGAGGAACTAACAGGAATCCAAGAGCTTTTAACAAATAGTGAAGCAATCATTTTGAAGGCTTTGCAAGTGAAAAAAACGGTCGTTGAGGAAGATGAATTTGATAATGGTTCACGACTTTTGTTGAATTTTGGTCATACGATTGGCCACGCACTTGAAAATACGGCTGGTTATGGAAAAATCAGCCACGGAGAAGCGGTTGCGATTGGTATGGTTAAGATTTCCCAAACAGCGGAATTGAAGAAGTTAACTCCGGCCGGCATCTCCGACCAACTAATTGCGATGAATCAAAAGTATGGGTTACCTGTCTCATATCAACCGTGGGAAACAGAAAAATTTTATTCGGCCATTACCCATGATAAAAAGGCTCGGGGTGACAGCTTGAATATCATTTTATTAGATAAAATCGGTCAAGCAAAAATTCAAAAAATCAAAATAACTGAAATGAAGGATTATTTAATAGAAGGGAAGTAGTTTATGCGTTACTTAACAGCTGGAGAATCTCATGGACCAGAATTAACCACTATCATCGAAGGTGTTCCAGCAGGGCTGACACTTTCCGTTGAAGCAATCAATCACGAATTAGCAAGAAGACAAGGTGGCTACGGTCGTGGTGGGCGAATGAAGATCGAAAAAGATCAAGTTCGCATCACTTCTGGCGTACGCCATGGCAAAACATTAGGATCTCCAATTACCATGATCGTGGAAAATCGCGATTGGAAAAACTGGCAGAAAGTCATGTCTGTTGAACCAGTAGAAGAAAAAGTGGAAAAATTACGACGGGTCGCAAAACCCCGACCTGGACATGCGGATTTAGTCGGTGGTATGAAATATCATCACAGTGATCTAAGAAATGTATTGGAACGTTCATCTGCTCGTGAAACAACGATGCGCGTGGCCGTTGGAGCCTTAGCCAAACAAATATTAGCCGCTGTTGACATTGAGATCGCTAGTCATGTAGCAATACTCGGTGGGATCGAAGCGGAAGTTCCTGAAAACTTAAGCGTTAAGGAGATTCAAACCAAAACAGCCGCTTCTGAAGTCAATATGGTCGATCAGACCGTTGAAGAATCAGTCAAAGAATTGATTGATCAAACCAAAAAAGCCGGTGATACAATCGGCGGAGTCGTAGAAGTACGAACCGACAATGTACCAGCTGGCTTAGGCAGCTATGTCCAATGGGACCGTAAGTTGGATGGCAAGATCGCGCAAATTATGCTGAGTATCAATGCCTTTAAAGGAGTGGAATTTGGTATCGGGTTTGAAGCCGCGCGTCAACCAGGCTCAAAAGTTATGGATGAGATCGTCTGGAATGAAGGCTACAGCCGAACCAGCAACCACCTTGGCGGATTTGAAGGCGGGATGACAAATGGTGAGCAAATCATCGTTCGCGGTGTCATGAAGCCAATCCCGACTTTATACAAACCGTTAATGAGCGTTGATATCGATACTAAAGAACCATACAAAGCCAGCGTTGAACGTTCAGACAGTACAGCGGTTCCTGCAGCATCTGTCGTGGCGGAACATGTCGTTGCAACAGTTTTAGCAGAAGAAATTTTAGAGAAATTCTCGGCTGATACAATGGATGAATTACAACAAGCGGTCGCAGAATACCGGGAAGCAGTCAAAAACTTTTAAGAAAGCGGGTAGGACTATGAGAAAAAAAGTGTTCGTCTTAGGACTCGGTTTAATTGGCGCTTCATTATGCCGCGCAATTAAAAATGCAACGATTGAGTTGTACGGCTGGGATTATTCGAAGGAAACCCGTGAAATTGCTCGTGAAGTTGGCTTAGTCGATCACATTGCTTCAATTGAAAATGCATCTGAGATGGACATTATTATTTTAGCCGTACCCGTTCTATCTACCTTACATTACTTAAATGAACTGTCACATTTACCTTTAAAAAAAACTGTCATCGTGACAGATACCGGTAGTACAAAAAATGAAGTCATGAAATTAGCCAAAACCTTACCATTTACGTTTATTGGGGGACATCCAATGGCGGGCTCTCATAAATCTGGGGTCAAAGCAGGGAATCCGAATCTTTTCGAGGAAGCTTACTATATTTTGACCCCATCTGAAGGAGCGAATGTCGAGCCGCTAATGGAGCTGTTGGAACCGACGCGAGCAAAGATTGTTGTGATCGAACCTGAAGCTCATGATGAAATTGTCGGTGTCTTGAGTCACTTACCACATATTGTGGCATCAGGTTTGGTAAAAATGAGCGATCAGTTGGCAAAAGAACATCCTCGGGCCACGCAGCTGGCAGCGGGCGGTTTTCGAGATATCACTCGAATCGCTTCATCCGACCCACAAATGTGGACAGATATTCTACTGACCAATCGTTCGATTTTACTAGATTTGATCAATCGTTGGCAAGCTGAAATGGGCAAGATTCATGAGAGCCTAGTAAAAGAAGACCAACCGGCCATTTACAATTTTTTTAGTCAAGCTAAACATTCGCGGGATCAGTTACCGACCAAAGACCATGGTGTTATTCCAGCCTTCTACGATCTGTACATTGATATCCCTGATATCGCTGGAGCAATCGCTAAGGTCATGATGCTTATTAGTGAGGCGGATATCTCTATTATTAACTTGAAGATTCAAGAAACCCGCGAAGACATCTTTGGTGTTTTAGAACTTTCATTTAAAAATCAAGCCGATTTGGATAAAGGACAATTATTAATTGAAAAAGCCGATTTTCGTTGTCGCAGAAGGAGTTGAACCAATGAAACTATTAGAAAGTAAAACGGGACTGAATGGCACCTTAGTCGTTCCAGCCGATAAATCCATTTCTCATCGCAGCATTATGTTTGGCGCAATCAGCCATGGAAAAACGATCGTTCACAATTTTTTAAGAGCGGAAGATTGTTTGAGTACCGTGGCAGTCTTTAAAGCATTAGGCGTTACGATCAAGGATGATGGAACAGATATCATCATTGACGGAAAAGGTTTTGATCATTTAAAAGCGGCTAAAAATCCATTAGATGCGGGAAATTCTGGAACAACTATGCGCTTAGTATTAGGAATCTTAGCTGGGCAGTCATTTTCTGCAAAAATTGCCGGAGATGCTTCGCTAAATCGTCGCCCGATGGAACGCGTGATGGGGCCACTGCGAATGATGGGTGGAAAGTTACAGGGAGAAATGGGCAGCGAATTTCCGCCAATCGAGGTACAAGGCAGTCCGCTAGTAGCGATTACGTATGAAATGCCGATTGCCAGTGCACAAGTAAAGTCAGCAATTCTTTTTGCGGCACTGCAAGCAGAAGGGTCAACTACTATTATCGAAAAAGAAAAATCACGTAATCACACCGAGGAAATGATCAAACAATTCGGTGGTAGTATTTCAATAGAAGGTAAAGAAATCACGGTACCTGGTGGACAAAAGTTAATTGGTCAAGAAGTAACGGTACCTGGTGATATTTCCTCAGCAGCTTTTTACCTAGTAGCAGCCAGTTTACTTCCTAATAGTGCGCTTGAGTTAAAACACGTTGGTATCAACCCGACGCGCACCGGAATTCTAGATGTCTTACAAGAGATGGGGGCGAATATTCGTCAGACAGCACTTGATGCACAAAACCAAGCGGCAGATCTTCTGATTAAATCTGCACCCTTGAAAGCCGTTGAGATTGGTGGAGAAATTATTCCTCGCTTAATTGATGAATTGCCGATTATTGCCTTAGCAGCAACACAAGCAACCGGAACAACTATCATTCGGGATGCTCAAGAATTGAAAGTCAAAGAAACCAATCGAATTGACGCGACTGCTCAAGAACTGAATAAATTAGGGGCAAATATCGAAACTACAGAAGACGGACTAATCATCCATGGACCTACAGCGTTACATGGTGGAGACGTTGATAGCCATGGCGATCACCGGATTGGTATGATGCTGCAGATTGCTGCCTTATTGACGAAAGAATCCGTGGACTTAAATAATCCAGAGGCAATCAATATCTCTTATCCAAGCTTTTTTAACGACTTAAGTGCTCTACTTTAAATCATCGGCAAATCATCGGCTGAGGCTGAGAATTGAACTTGTGCTGACCAGCAGTGAAAATCCGACCGCTACTTAATTATTGGACTTGCTGGGACAGCGGAAATCACTACATTAAAATGAACGAGGAGAATGTCTTATGGAATCAATCGTCTTAATCGGCTTTATGGGAGCCGGAAAAACTACCATTAGTAGAGAACTCGCTGCTACACTGAATGTCCGTGTGGTAGATATGGATGATGTTTTAGTCGAACGAATCGGTCAACCGATCAACGATTACTTCGAAGAGCATGGGGAAGATTCTTTCCGTAAGAATGAGACAGCGCTTTTAAAAGAAGCTTTGAATGAAGAGGCCGTGATTGCGACGGGTGGTGGCGTCATTTTGCAAAAAGAAAATCAAAAAGTATTATCGAATAAATTAGTCGTCTATTTAAAGGCAGATGCAAACGTACTGGTAAAACGAATTCGGGAAGATAAGGTGAATATTCGACCGTTGGCGCTTAAAAATGCGGATGGCGACTTGAAACGACTTTTTTACTCGAGGGAAAAATTGTATGAAAAACTTGCGAAGATCACCGTGGATACTTCAGAGAAATTGCCCCAAGATATTGTTAACGAGATTATTCAACAAGTTAAGGGTGTGTCGGAATGAAAGTTGGCTATTTAGGACCAAAAGGCTCATTCACTTATAGCGCAGCAAGAAATTTTTTCAGCGATGAAGTTTTGTTTCCTTATGAATCACTCACAGCACTGTTGGAGGAACAAAGAAAGCAAACTTTGGATTATTGTGTTGTTCCTATCGAAAATACGATTGAAGGCTCAGTACTACCGACCTTAGATCTGATTTTTCAAACATTGCCAACCATTCAAGGGGAAATAACATTAGCGATTCAACAGCAGTTAATGGTCCATCCCAAGCATGCCCAGACTTGGCAAGAAACCGAATTAATCTGTAGCCACCAGCAGGCGTTAGCTCAGTCGCAAGTGTTCCTTATGAGCCACTTTCCTACGGTGGCTATCGAGCAAATGAGTTCAACGGCACAGGGAGCAAAAAAAGTCGCAGATCATCCAGCTAGTCACTATGCCGCGATTGGGTCAGAAGAAGCGGCTAGACAATTTGGTTTAACGATTGTTCAAAGGAACATTCAATCGATTGACGAAAACGAGACTCGTTTTTGGATTTTAGGCGAAAAACCATTGGCAACGGAGTTAGTGTCAGGTAAAAATAAGGCCACCGTTTTGTTTGACTTGGCTGCGGATCATCCGGGAGCACTTTATCAATGTTTGGCTGTCTTTTCGGAAGAAAAAATTAATCTGACAAAAATTGAATCGCGCACGCAAAAAACTAAATTAGGCGAATATTTCTTTATTATTGACTTAGAGACGCCTCAAGAGGATTGTTTACAAAAAGTTTTACAACGATTAAAAAGCCAGAATTTTGCGGTTACTTTAATCGGTGATTACCCAACCTATCGCCCAACGGTTAGAAAATCTTAGTAGTTAAGGTTTTCTAATTTTTTTTGAAAAAAATAAGACAAAGTTCAGATGATTTGCTATTTTAATACTAATAGTAATCAGATAAAGAGGTGCACCATGAGCCGAATGGATAAATATAAAAAAATTCACGAGGAAAGTCAGAAGGAAGATAAAAAATCTTTTGGCTTTCGACGTGAAGTGAAAAAGCCAGAAAGAGCTGACGAAGACAAGCAGCTTTTTCAATCAACGGAACCCACTTATCAGGAAAGAGATTATGAACCTGAAAGAGAATTTTATTATGAAGATCATTATCAAGAACCAAATCAAAACACGAAAAAGCGGCGTTTAGCTTTCAAATTACCTGCTATTAAAAATCCTTTTCGACGCAACCCCAAGAATTCTTATGAACAAAAACCTAGGAAAAAACGCAGTTGGCGCAAATTTTTATTGATGATCCTGTTGGGGTTATTAGCTTACTCAGTCGTCGCATTTGCGGTCGGAAATTTTGCAGCTAAGCATGATTCATCGATGCCTCCAATTGAAACGCAAGAATTCAATGGAGTCGAATCAGCGGACGGAACAAAAAATATTCTTTTACTAGGTAGTGATACGCGAGATAATTTGAGTGGTCGATCCGATTCTATGATGGTCTTGCAGGTCGATGGGAGAGGAAAGCCTAAATTAGTTTCCTTTATGCGGGATATGTATGTCGACATTCCTGGTGTCGGCCAAAATAAATTAAATGCAGCTTACGCGTACGGCGGTGCAGATTTGGTTCGTCAAACCTTAAAAGATAATTTTGGGATTGATTGTCGTTATTATGCGATGGTGGATTTCCAGACCTTTGAAAAAGGGGTCGATGCTTTGTTTCCCCGTGGTGTACAAATCGATGCGGAAAAAGATATGAGCGCCTATATCGATGAGCCGATCACTAAGGGACCGCAGCGGATGAATGGTCATACCTTACTGAACTATGCTCGTTTTAGAATGGATGAAGAAGGCGATTTTGGTCGGGTCCGCAGACAACAGCAAGTCATGGGTTCCGTCTTTAGTCAATTAAAGAACCCATTAGTATTATTACGTGGACCTTATGCAGCCGGAAAAATTTGGGGCTACTTATCGACAGATATGCCCAACACATTTGTTTTAGGAAATCTTTTCAATTTCGCTAAAGCAATTGGTGGCATCGAGCGCCTGACTCTCCCAGTTGACGGTTCATGGTCATATATTGATACTGCTAACGCTGGTAGTGCTTTGGCAGTCGATACAGCGCAAAATGCACAAGCCGTTCAGGCCTTTTTGAGCAAGGAATAGATTTTTCATTCCCTTGGTTGTCTGAATATGCTATATTATATTTATTGTAAATTTTGATTGAAACGAGGAAGCGATTATGAAATTAGCGATCGTGACAGATAGTACCGCCTATCTAAATGAACGCATCCGCAATCATAAAGATCTTTTTATTATTCCGATACCGGTCATTATTGATGATCAGCCTTTTGAAGAAGGGGTGAATATCGGTTATGAAGAGTTTTATCAGAAACTAAAAAGTAGCAAAGATTTTCCGAAAACCTCACAGCCGGTGCTTGGTGAAGTTTACGAATTGTATCGTTCACTTAAAGAACAAGGCTATGACACAATTATCAGTATTCACTTATCGGAAGGCATTTCCGGTTTTGTCCGTACGTTAAATGCGATCAAGGAAGATATTCCCGATTTGCGGATCATTCCTTACGACTCTAAGATTACTAGCGTGCCAATGGGCTATATGGTTGAAAAAGCCCTCGAAATGAGTGATCAAGGAAAAGCCTTAGAAGAGGTTTTAGCAGCGCTGGATGAGATTCGCGATACAACCAATGCTTATATTATCGTAGACGACTTAGACAATCTTGTTCGCGGAGGTCGCTTAACCAATGGCGCGGCGATTATCGGTGGACTGCTAAAGATTAAACCAATCTTGACTTTTGAAGATGGGAAAATCGTCTTAGCAGAAAAAATTCGTTCTTTGAAAAAAGCTTTGCAGCGGACGGAAGATATCATTGAAGAACGCCGGCAAGAACAGGATGCAGAATTACGGATCTACGTGATCCATGGGAATAATCCAGAATTGGCGCAGCAGGAGTATGAGAAATTAAGACAAAAATATCCTGATGCAACGATTGATGTTGGAACTTTTGGTCCAGTCATCGGAACACATTTAGGCGATAAAGCGATCGCTTTAGGGGTTGCTAAATAAAGTATGACTCGCTAACTGACTCGTCTCAGTTAGTGAGTTTTTTTATTTGCAAAAATCTCCTGAATTACGTACTCTTACTTTAGTAAATTAGTAATTTAGTAAATAATTGATGCAGGAAAAGATCAGTCTGCGTCAGTTAACTTAATTGGGAGGGATTCTGATGAAAATACCAACAAATTTGAAACACAAACCGGTTTTTCTAGTAGAAGACTATGATAAAATCGATGGACATAATGCTTGGGAAAGTGATGCTAAAGGCCTAACTTTGGGATTGGCGCAATGGAATGATCGTGGACGTGTCGATATTTCTGGAAAAGTATGGCGACATACTGGTGAGAAGTGGTCGCGCCAATCAGAAGAGTTACCGATTACCCGGATTTTAGATTTAGCGATCCTGGTAGCGCAATCCAGTATTTATTTACAAGATGCCTATCGTTATGAAAAATTTTACGATCCAGAAAATCCGCAAGTCGAGATTATTGGGCTACAAGGCGGCCGAATGGAAGTGAAAGTTGACACAGAAAATCCTAAAATTGATGAGGATATCATTTTATTTAATGACACGATGAACAAAGATGGCGACTTGATTGCGCAACGTTATCGTACTTTAAAACGTTTATTAGATGAGTTAGGCTATTAAAAAAAAACGAATTACGGGGTGAGAGAGATGGATAACCCTTTTGTCGTAACAGAAGGTCGAAAATTTACCAGATTAGAACAGCACATGATATGGCAGAAACCTAAAAGTCATAAAACTAGTCAAGAAGAATTAAGGGTGGCTTCTGAAATCAAGCAAAACTGGCTTGATCCTGAGATGAAGATTATGAATGTTTTACTCGAAGGTGATGCTGGTTCAGGCAAAACACAACTAGCACGGGCACTGTCAGCTGATTTACAATTACCCTATACGAAAGTAACTTGCTTTGCCGATATGGATAAAACCGATGTTTTTGGTGCTCTATTGCCGGTAGTGATCGCCGATGAGGAAGAGGATCAAGAATTATTAGAAGCGATTTATCAAACAGATTCCTTACAGCAGGTTTTAATAGCGATCGAAAACCATTTTCAAATTGATCCGCATCAAGCGAAGGAACGCTTAAGTCATTTGATTGAACGAATCGAACAAACAGAACGTTCAACTGAAGTGGAATATAAATTTTATCCTTCTGAAATTGTCCGTGCCATGCAAAAAGGCTACTTATTAGAAATTCAAGAACCAACAGTGATTCGTGATGCTTCCGTTTTAGTGGCCTTGAATTCTGCTTTAGAACCAAATGGCTTGCTAAACATTCCTACGGGGATTATTCGTCGGCATCCGGATTGCGTCGTGGTAATCACAACAAATCGAAATTATCAAGGCAATCGACCGTTGAATGAATCTTTGCGAGATCGTGTCCAACATGCTGAAAAAATGGACCTGCCATCGATCGAAGTAATGGTCGAACGCGCCATCGCAAAAACGAATTTTACGGATCGAGATTATTTAGAGATTATGGCCAAAATCATCCGCCTACTAGATGAAACTGCCAAAGCCAATGCAATCAAAGGGGTTGCCGGCATGCGGTCTTACTTTTTCTGGGTCAACAGCTTGAAACAAGGCCAAGATCCGTTGGCAAGTATCTTCCCTAAAGTTTTATATAAGCTAACAACGGATGAGACCGAACTAACGATCTTACAAGAAGCTTTGGATCAGAGCCGCTTATTAGTCGACTTGCAACAAGCTAAAAATCAACAAAAAATGCGTAAAGGTCGCAGGATCAGTCAATTAGAAGCAGAGCAACGAAATATTCACGAAGAGGCCGAAGAAGCGACCTTAAAAAATGAGGCTCCTGATACTAGTGAGGCGAGGGAATCTGCCAAAACTGAAACGTTGGAGACGGAAGCTGCAACCTCAAAAGAAGAAGCCGCCGAGACCGTAGCCATTCCGGCTGAGGCTGAGCGGAAAGATACGGAGGCGCAAAGTCAGACCGGGGCCGTCGATGAAGCCGAAAAAATCGGTTCGGCAATGTCTTTGGATGAATTGGCTGAACTAGATAAAACCAAGCGAAAAGAGTTAAATAAAGCGATTCGTGAAAGTTTAAAAGACACGATTCATGCGAAAGAAGGAACGATTTTACATCGACCAAAAATTACAGAAGCAGCAATCAAAGATGGGGCGGATTTAGCTAAAAAAGTCCTTCCTGAAGTAGACAGCTTGAGTCGCGTTATAAATGACCTGTTAGCTAAAGAGATCAGTAGTGATTATAGTAGTGGAAAATATTATGGTGCACGCTTTAATCCTAGCCGTGTGGCTTATGGTGATTTGCGCAATTTCGATAAGAAAAATCCGCCTACTGACCAACCTTCTTTGGCATTAGCTGTTCGGGTAGATGAATCTGGTTCAATGCTGCGGGATGATCGGATGCAAAATGCCAAATTGGCGGCCGTCGCACTAAGTTTATTCGCCGAAAAGACGCATATCCCATTAATGCTCTACGGAGACTCCGCTGATTTAAGTCAACGGGAAAAGACTTCGATCTATTCTTATAAAGAATTTGATGATGGCTATGATTTTATCGCAGCTAAAATCGCAACAATGAAGCCGCGACAAAATAATCGAGATGGAGTGCCATTGCGGTTATTAGCAGAAAAGTTAAGTCAGCAATCCGCCGACACCAAATTGTTGCTTTCAATCAGCGACGGGCAACCCAAAGCTTTACCAGATTATACAGGTGAACGAGCTAAACAAGATATTCAAGAAGTTTTAACGGAGTACAAGAGGAAATGCATTTTATTTATCGCATGTGCAATAGGTGAGGACAAAGAACAACTACGCTCACTCTATGGGGAAGATAATTTTGTCGATATTTCAGATATTTCTACTCTGCCACAACAACTGCTACAATTGATAGCTCGTTTTATTTAAAAAAATCCTGCGAACATTTTTTGTTCGCAGGATTTTTCTTATGGAGTCTTAATGGTGGTTTAATAAGTCGCGCGTGGTCCGCCAATATATTTGGGCCGGCTACGTAAAGCAGTAACGTGAGCGCCACCTAATTCTTTGATAGAAGGACGAACGGGGACTTGAACGTATTTAACATGCATACCGATTGCTGTGTCACCAATATCAACACCAGCTTGAGCCACAATATGCTCAACTTCCACCGGATCACTAAATTGTTCAAAGGCAGCTACCGAACAAGATCCGCCAGCATGCAGGGCAGGTTTGACTGAAACGATTTCCCAATCCTTTTTCTCAGCAAGTGCGCGTTCTACCACCACGGCTCGATTGATATGTTCGCAACCTTGAACGGCCAAATAGATTTGTTTAGGATCAAGGATTGCTTTCAGGCTTTCAATGACCCACTGGCCAACTTCTTGACTAGAGTTTTTGCCAATAGTACCCCCAACAATTTCACTCGTCGTACATCCCAAAACAAAAACATCACCAGCTTTCAAATCAGCAGCTGTTAAAACATCGGTGACAATTGTAGTTAGTTGTTCTTGTAATTTTTCTTTTTTCATTTTAGATAACTTCTTTCTATATCATAATTTGTTTATTTGTATTGCGGATGACGTAGAACTTTTTGCAATGCGTGAAAAAGCGGAATGGTCACTGCGATTCCAAAAATATTTTGGACACAGTTGCCTGGTAGAGAGGCTAAACCGGCAGGCCAGCCATATAATAGCGCGGTTACCAAGGCATAACCGATTATCATAAATAAACTGGCTAAGAAAAAGCCACCGCTAAGTCCTTTTCGACTAGGATATTTTGCATAAAAATAGCCTAAGATAAAGCCTTGAATGCCATGGATAATGATCGAAAAGATCGCCCATTCAGGATAACCAGAAATCAAATCAATCAAGCCGCCGCTTAATGCACCAACTAAGAGTCCGCCAGTAGGACCAAAAAGCATGGCAGAAGCATAAATACCGACTTCACAGAGGGTCACAAAGCCTTTTGTAGCTGGCACCGGAATAATAAACATGATGGAGAGCGTGACTGTTAAGGCGACCATCATTGCAAGTTTGGTCATATCTTTTGTTTTCATGTTGAAACCTCCGTTTCTACGCTATCGCCGAACCAAACATTTCCTTCACCATTTTTCAGGGGAAGTCCATTTTTGATTGCTTGATAGACATATTCTTTGCTGTCTTTGACCGCTGTTAACAGCGGTTTTTCTAAAACGAGATTCGCAGAAATGGCTGATGCGAATGTGCAGCCGGCACCATTAATGGTCGTGGTAGCTAATTTAGGCTTAGAAAACCATTCAAATTGGCGACCATCATAAAATAAATCAGAAGCGTTTTTACCAGCTAGACGTTCGCCGCCTTTGATGACCACTGCGGGGGCTCCTAGATAGACGAGTTTCTTCGCTGCTTGCTCCATCTCTTCTAGTGTCGTGATCTTTTGTCGAGCTAAAAGCTCAGCTTCTTTCAAATTTGGCGTAATAATGGTTACCAAGGGGAATAGTTCGATCATTTTTTCACAGTAAGTTTGACCGTAAACTTGTTCAGTTTCTTTAAAGGCCATCACTGGATCTAAAACAATCGGACCATTAAAAAGCTGTAAAAATTTTTTTACGAAGGTTAATGAGTCTAGATCATGAACGAGCCCAATCTTAATCCCATTCAAATCAAGTGAGTTCTGAATCGTTTCTAATTGATCTTGTAATAATTCAGGTGGTAGATCATTGATGACAAACTGATTATTTTTGACAACCGCGATACAAGTGATTGCCGTTAAGCCAAAAATCTGATAATCTTCGAATGTTTTTAAATCGGATTGTAGCCCACCGCCTGCCAGCGTGTCTGAACCGGCAATCGTCAAAATTGTTTTAGCCATAAAAACCTCCTTATTTCAAATAGCAGTAAAATAAGATTCCATATTTCTTTCTGGATACTTGCCAGAAAGTTCAAAGAGCAAAATCTGTTATGAATGATTTCAATTATAGACGTGTTTTTAAAAAAATAAACAGCCAATTGGTTGTTTTGTAACCCATCCAATTTTCGAGGGGTATCAGTTGTTTATCTGAATAAAATAGGTTAGCATAGCGGTGGGAAAGGGGATCATTTCGATGAAAATATTTATTGCTGGAGCAACTGGCCGCGTAGGTGAAGCCCTAATCAAAAATTTAGTGGCAAAAGGCCATTTTATCTATGCTGGGGCAAGACACGAAGAAACATTACAAGCAAACAACACTGTAAAACCGGTTCATTTTGATCTTCATGGAAGTATCGACCAAATTGCTGAAACGTTATCAGATGCTGAGGCCGTCTATTTTGTTGCTGGATCAAGAGGAAAAGATTTGTTGCAAACAGATCTTTACGGTGCAGTCAAATTGATGCAAGCAGTAGAACGACAAGGGATCAAGCGTTACATTCATTTAAGTTCGCTTTTTGCTATGCAACCAGAAAAATGGAGCACAGCCTTAACTGATTACAATATCGCTAAATTCTTTTCTGATCACTGGTTGATGGACAAAACTAGTTTAGATTATACAATACTACAACCAGGAAGCTTAAAAGAAAGTCCCGGTAGCGGGAAAATCACAACGGATATTACACAAACTTCAGAAAATTCAATTGAAAATGTTGCTACAGTATTGGCTGACTTACTGGAGCGCCAAAATACCATTAAAAAAGTGATTTTGATGGGCGACGGGGATGAACCAATCGCAAATGCCTTAAAAAAAATCTGAAAAAGGCAGCCACTCAGTAAAAGCCTATTCTGAGTGGCTTTTCAATTTTAAAAATTCACTGACAAACAAAAATATAAAATTATTTCTTAGTCAATCCTGTGACTTAATGATAAAATAAGACATACTTACCTAATAATTCGGTAATTAAAAGGAGTAAGCTGATGAATCTTCAAACTATTTCTGATCTTAGCGAAGAGGGGGTTCAAATGATTCAAAGAAGAAAAATTGCGAATTACTATATGAAAAAGCACGGTTTTGCCAAAAAAGAAGCTTACGAAACAGCGGACAAGACTCAACCCGAGTTTGTTGAAGCACGCAATCTCTATCTCGCTCTATTTCAAGAATCAAAGCCGAACTTTGCAGATCGAACTGAAAAAGAGAAAGCTTTGAGGGTTTATCAAGTATTCAGTACAATCGCCTTAGTCTGCTTTGTCATGTGGTTATTTAATAATGATTATCTAAGTAATTTTCGTGTGACGGATAATTTTCTTTTACTTGCTTTGGTGATCAATCTAGTAATAACGAGTTACTTTGATGAAAAAGTTACCGAACGAATCCATCTGCGGAAAACTAAAGAGCTTTTCCGTCATGAGCCGGAATCATTGCAAAAGCTAGCGCAAGTAGAAGAGATCAAGCGGAATATCTTTCGTGCAGAACATCGTGGCTTAAAATTGATTAAAGATCAAAAAGAAGCTGAAAAACAACCACAAATTCAAAAATCCAATCGTGTGTTGGAGAAACTCAAAACATTTCATAATAAAATTAGAAAATAGCCTAGAGCGTATGGATCAATGACGTGAAAGGCTATTTTTTTGCTTTTGGAATATTAGAAATAGCGTACTTAGTGGCTTGATGAATAGTAAACCTTGTTTGACAGAGACTATTTTCAAACTTATTGTGGATATATTATGTCGTTAATTGATAGGGGCTTAAAATGAATTTTACTAAAGCAACGAATATGGGGATACACGTTATGACCTATTTAGTTCAAAATGATTCAAAGAAACAAAATATGAGCATTCATGATTTATCTAATCGATTCAATGTGTCGTCTTCTTATCTTTCTAAAATTTTAGCAAAGCTATCAAAAGCGAAGCTCATCTTATCTATGCCAGGAGTTAAAGGCGGGTATCGCTTGAATAAGCCAGCCGCTTCAATTTCTTTTTATGACGTAATTGAAGCGGTAGAAGGGACTCCCCATTCACGGATTTGTTTAGCTACTGATTCAGTTAGTTGTCCGATTCAGCAAACATTGCTAAACGCGCAAAACGCTATGTGGAAAGAATTAAAAATGAAGAAATTGATTGATTTAGAAGGCATTTGAGCGAGTGGTAACTACAAAAAAGAGGGGGTTATCTGATGAATAGCGATTTAGAACTTAATGAATTCAAAGAAAAATGGCGTAGTAAAAATACGCATAATACTACGACCGTCGGGAGTTATCAGTTCCCCTTAGATAAAGTAACGGTCGGGAATTATACTTATGGCAACTTAACTATCCGTTCGTGGAATGCAGCGAATGAAAAATTGACTATTGGAAATTTTTGTTCCATTGCCGACGGAGTCACTTTTTTAATGGGTGGAGAACATGACTATACAAGATTTTTGAGTTTTCCTTACAATGCTTTCTTTGTTACTTATGAAGCTGACGTAAAAGCAAAAGGCGCGATCATTGTAGAAGATGAT
>WPCI01504002.1_pt1 | contig 73906 bp, 71 predicted proteins | sample 5399871 | NCBI WGS metagenome assembly WPCI01 (sample SAMN12869469, study PRJNA574797) | sludge metagenome | isolation source: wastewater treatment of pH7 | place: China:Beijing | collected 2019-05-20 | reverse complement strand
GCTTCGCGAAGACGGCGTCGGCCTTCCGCCGCTCATCGGGACGCAGGTCCTGGGCGGTCACGAGTATGACCGGCAGTTCTCCGTGGCGTTCGCGAATTCGATCCAGGGTTTCCAGGCCGTCGAGGCCCGGCATTGTCACGTCGGCCAGAACCAGATCCGGCAGCCTGGCATCAAGTTCCTCCAGAGCATCGATTCCGTTCGACACCACGTCAACCTGGTGCCCGGCCATTTCAAGTCGCCTCCTGAGCAACAACGCAATGGCCGGGGAATCCTCAATGACGAGAATCCGGTTCAAATCGGACCGGGGTCACCCGGTGTCAGTGCTGTCCGGAAAGTGACCGGGAACCAGAGGGTGAAGCGGGTTCCCTCGCCCGGAGTGGAATCGACGGTGATCTCGCCACGATGCAGCTGGATCAGAAGTTTCGTCACCGAAAGACCGATCCCGGATCCGGTGCGGTCACCTGTGGTCGCCGCTCCACGCCGGAATGTTTGAAATGCCTCCTCGGGCGGATCGAACGGCAGACCGTCGCCATCATCGCTCACCTCGATCGCCAGCCGGTCCCCGACGATTCCGGCTTTGACTTTGATCGCGGTGCCGCCAGGGTTGTGGGTGGATGCATTGTTGATCAGATTGGAGATCATCTGGGTTGTGCGAGCTTCATCGGCCTTGATCAACGGCAGGTCGTTTTCCACTTCGCAGGTCAAGGTCTGACCTCGCTCCTCGATCGGGCCGCGGAGGGCCGCGACGACGGAATCGAGTGCTTTCCCGGGGCTGACATCGCAGATGTTCAACCTCAACTCGCCGAAGCTGTTGCGGCTCAGGTCGAACACATCATCAACAAGCACAGCCAGATGCCGGGCGGTGGTTTCAATCTGCCTGGTGGCTTCGACCTGCTCGGGGGTCAGGTTGGTGGTGTCCATGTTCAGGATCTCCGAGAATCCGGTCAAGGTGGTAAGCGGCCCTCGGAGCTCGTGGGATGCGGCCATGGTGAAGGCGGCCCGTCGTGCGTTCATGTCCCCGTTCCAGTCGGTTTTCCAGAACGTCATTGAGTGTTCACCGTGGTCGTTGGTACCGGGCCAGGCCAACCAGTGGTGTTCGGTACCCCCGGGTTCCGCCGGGAAGGTCGTGATTTCTCCCCGGATCAGCAGGCGGTCGACCATTTCACGATGCGTCAGACGTTCCAGCGCCGGTCTCAAGACCACCCCTGGCCTCAGAGAAGGAGCATGGTCGGACACGAACCGGTTTGTCTGGAGAATCACGCCCTCTCTGTTCAGCGTGATCAGCCCGAGAGGCATCGCGTCGATAGAACGCCGAAGCAAACCCGCGTCGTCCTCCGGTAGCCCGTCCCTGAACTCCATGGAGGGAGATTAGAGGTTGTCCCGAAATGACTCCGGGCCGTGGGAGTCTGGCTGTGGGAGGCGCCATCCGGCAGGCGTCCCTCGTAGTCTGTCGATCATGAACTTCCAGACCGATGGAATCTCGCAAGGTCCGCTGGAGGAATGGTTCCGGGAGCGGGTGATCGATCTCGAGCCACCCCTGGATTACGAGAAGATCCATGGCGGCATGTCGAACCTCACCTACCTGGTCACCGACCAGAGCGGGGCACGGTGGGTGCTGAGGCGTCCGCCACTCGGCAAGACACTCGGGTCAGCGCATGACATGGGAAGGGAAGTCAAGGTCGTGACCGCCCTGGAAGGTACCGGTGTCCCGGTGCCGCCGGTAGTCGGGTATTGCGAGGATCCGGAGGTCACGGGTGCGCCGTTTTACGTCATGGAGTTCATCGAAGGTCCGGTGATTCGGGGGCCCGAGCAGGCAGCGGCTTTCCCCGGCAAAGAACAGCGAAGCCGTCTCGGTGAAAGCCTTATCGAAACCATGGCCCGGATCCATTCGGTCGACCTGACCGATGTCGGACTGGCCGACCTCGGCCGGCACGACGGATACGTCCAGCGCCAGCTCAAGCGCTGGTCGGGCCAGTGGGAGAAATCGAAGACCCGCGACCTTCCCCTGATCGACGAAGTCCACAGTCGTCTGGTCGAGCTGGCCCCGCCGCAGTCGGCCACCACTCTGGTTCACGGTGACTACCGGCTGGACAACGTGATCTACAGCCCGACCGGCGAGGTGGCCGCGGTGGTTGATTGGGAGCTCTGCACGATCGGGGATCCACTGGCTGATCTCGGGCTTCTGATGGTTTACTGGCGTGAATCCGGGGATCAGCCGATTCCGCTGATCACGCCCGCCACGGTCGAGCCGGGGTTTCCGAAACGCGAAGAACTGGCCGCTCGTTACGCGGAGATCACCGGCCGGGACATCTCGGCGCTCGACTATTTCGTCGCGCTCGGTTTCTGGAAGCTCGCGATTATCGCCGAGGGGGTCCTGGCCCGCTTTGCCGCGGGTCAGTACGGCGAGGATGTCAGTGAAGTCGTTGAGCGCTCAAAGGCGACGATCGACCTGCTGGTCACCCAGGCCTCACGAGCGATCGACCGCTCCGCCTGAGGTCAGGCCGTCTCCGAAGCAGCACGCTTCTTCAGGAAGCGTCCCACTTCCCTTCTCGCAATTACCATTTTGTGGACCTCGTCCGGGCCGTCGGCGAGCCGGAGGGTACGGCTGTAACGCCACATTGCGGCGAGCGGCGTGTCCTCTGTCATGCCGAGCGCGCCGTGGACCTGGATCGCACGATCGAGCACGTCCATGACCATGTTCGCGGCAACCACCTTGATCATTGAAATCTCCTGGCGGGCAGCCCGTTTGCCGATCGTGTCCATCTTCCAGGCGGCGTTGAGTGAAAGCAGCCTCGCCTGGTCGATCTCCATTCTCGATTTCGCAATGAAATCCTGAACGAACTGCTTGTCGGCCAACGGTCCACCGAAAGCCTCCCGGTCCGCTGCCCTCAGGCACATCATTTCCAGGGCCCTTTCAGCAGTACCGATCGCCCGCATGCAGTGGTGGATGCGGCCGGGGCCAAGCCGGTCCTGGGCGATCAGAAAGCCGGCTGCGCGGGTACCGAGCAGGTTCGCTTCGGGCACCCTGCAGTCGCGATAGATGATCTCCGCATGGCCCGGCCCCTTGTCGTGGCCCATGACCGGCACCGGCCGGACCAGGTCGAAGCCGGGGCTGTCAACCGGCACGATGATCATCGAGGCATTCGCGTACGGGTTATCGCTTTGCTCGGTGTTCACCATCGCGATCGCGAACTCGGCCCCGACCGCACCCGACGTGAACCACTTGTGGCCGTTGACGATCCATTCGTCGCCTTTGAGTTCGGCCCGGGCAGCCAGACCGGTCGGATCGGAACCGGCGGTGTCGGGCTCGGTCATCGAGAAACAGCTTCGGATGTCGCCGTTCAGGAGAGGCTCGAGGTACTTCGACTTCTGCTCATCGGTGCCGTGCTCAAGGAGGATTTCCATGTTGCCGGTATCCGGAGCGGAGCTGTTGAAGGCCATCGGGGCACAAAGCGGACTGCGTCCCATCTCTTCACAGAGAAAGGCGTATTGCCAGTTGTTGAGGCCGGCTCCGTATTCCTCGTCCGGGAGGAAGAGGTTCCAGAGACCCTCCGACCTGGCCTTTTCGCGGATCTCGACCAGGGCGGCCGGATAGGCGACACCGGGCTTGACTTCGTCATCGAGCGCCTGATGCAGCTCTGCTTCCCGCGGGAAGATGTGCTCGTCCATGAAAGAGCGGACACGTTCGAGGAGACCTTCAACTTCAGCACCTGCTTCGAAATCCATGGGTCGGACGCTACTACCCGGAGAAGTGTTGCAGCAGGTGAAGGTCGGCCCGAGAGGCGGAGCCCGGTCTTGCCGGCGGGCCTCCGGACTCAGACCCGGTGGTAACGGGCGAAAAGGTCGCCTTCGGATTCGTTCAGCGTTTCAAGCTCGAAATTGACATGGCCAGGCAGGTTTGCCTCGAGAATCCGGGGGGCGTCTCCCCCGGTCGCCACGGGGGTGGTGGTCAGGAACAGATCGTCGACCAGATCACCAGCCAGTAACTGGCCGAAGAGACTAGGCCCTCCCTCACAGAGCAGGCAGCGAACCCCTTCCTCTTGACGCAGTCTCTTCATGACTTCGCTCAGGTCGAGCAGGCCGTCGATTTCGACCAGATCAACCGGAGTCAAGGTTTCAGGCATCGAATTCTTGTGGGTGAAGATCATCACCCGGCCGTGGCCGCTGGTGAAGAGCGGAGCATCGAACGGCAAGTCAAGGTTACCGCTGACGATCACGGCGAGAGCATCGGCTTCCAGTCCGTTCTGCTTCCGACGTTCCCGGTGCTGCGGCCGGGAGGAAATCCGGCCGTAGCGCTCCGACCGCATCGTGCCACCTCCGATCATGACCGCGTCGAAACGACTCCTCAGGCCAAGCAGGTGAGCTGTGTCGGCCTCCGAGCCGAGACTCTTCGAGCTGCCGTCAATCGCCGCCCTTCCGTCGATTGTGGAGATCATGTTCACCGCCACCCACGGTCGGTCGTCGTGGGCCCTCTCCCAGGGGCGGTACCTGTCAAGTTCGGAGTCGAGGTCGGTCGGACCAGGGTCGGGGATCAGGCGGCGCATTCCCTCAGGTTACCCCCGGACCGGAACGTCAACGGGAGGTCCGGACGGGTCCGGTCAGGAGTAGTCGTGCCAGCCTTCGAAATCCCGGCCGGACCATTCCTTCAACCCGGCCACATCCTCACGGAAGTGACCTTTCAGGGTTTCCATCAGATCATCCGGAATCTCCGGTTTGGGGGCCGGGGGCTTGTCCGGGTCATGGACAACCTTTTCGACCATCCAGCGCATCGACTCGGGTAGCCGGTCGAAGTTCCGGTCAAATGCCCGGAAGCCGGGAAGTTTGATCAGCTTCTCCATGAACTGGTACTTGTCGTCATGTTTGGCCGAGGATTTCTCCCACTGGCGGTCCCACTGCTCGGAAGTGAAGTTCTCGTCAACGCCAAGGAAAGTGAAGGCCTGCCGCATGGTCGCGTCCCGTTCGCGCCCGAGATCCTCCTGGGTGATGATTTCGATCTGGTCGCGGTCGAAATACTCGAGGTAGGGCTGAAGCTGCATCCAGTACTGGGAACGCTGGATGTACGCAGAGTCAGCCTGCTCGAGGGTCGGGGCGAACTCGCGGGTCTCGTAGCCGGCACCGGTCGCGTGGACCCAGTGGGAAAGGATCCGCTTGATTGGATCGCGGACCATGTAGATCAACTTCACATCGGGGACATGCTTGCTGATCCGTTCGGCAACCCCGTTGAAACGAGGGCGGTTCGTGTAGTGGGGGGAGGACTCGCCGTTGATCTTCACCGAGCTGTCAAAGCGGTTCTCGTACCAGTCGAAACCGAGATCCCAGTTCTGTTCGGCGGCAAAGAAGTTGAGTTCCTTCGGCTTCGACATGTGGATTTCGGGGTGAAGGCCCAGGTAGTGATGAATCGAGGTCGTTCCACACTTGAGGCCACCGATGATGATCATGTTCGGCAAGGTGGCCGTCTTGCTCTTCCGGCGTGGGAGCCGGCGGTTGCGATCCGCCGTGAATCGCTCGCGTGCGCGCGAGCACATGGCGTCGTCAGCCGGGTCGTAGGTGGCCTCGGGGGCGGTCACGTTTGTATCGGGTGTTTTTGACACGGCCGAGTAGTGTAACCGGGAATGACCGATCCGATCCTTGCCGCGTCTCTTGCGGCCTCTCCTCCGGAAGTTGGCATTCGGAAGCTCCCGTGGCGCGGACCCTCCGGCGAACGGCCGGACCTGCCGATCCCCCCGGCCCGTCAGCCGCTGTTCCACAAGGGGCTCATGCGCAAACGCTGGCGATACGTCGGCTTGTACGGAGATGAAGTGATGCTGTGCGCGGGCGTGGTCCGGATCGGAATCTTCAACCACACGTTCTGGTCAGTCTGGGACCGCAACGCGGCTGGAGGGGAAGGCCGGGTCTTCGAGCACACCCACCTGCGCCCTGGCCGCCCGGAGGTGATCCTCGACGGACCGCGGGTCCAGGTCAGGAGCGCCGAAGTCGAGGCGGATCTTCGTTTTGGCGAGATTGAACCGATCGAAGTGGTCAGTCCGAACGGCCGTGGCTGGGGATGGACCCGCAAACGGGCCGGTGTGCCGGTCAACGGCCGGATTACAGCGGGCGATCGTTCCTTCAACGTGAGTGGATTCGGGGTCGACGACGAATCGGCCGGGTATCACGCCCGCAAAGTGAGCTGGTTCTGGTCGGCGGGAATAGGAGTGGCTACAGATGGCCGGGCCCTGGGCTGGAATCTGACCGAGGGGATAAACGATGCGCCGACTTGCAGCGAACGGGCGGTCTGGGTGGATGGTGTTCCCCGCGAACCGGCTCCGGTCCGGTTTGACGGACTCGAGGCAGTGAGCTTTTCTGATGATGCCGAGCCAGGGCTCCGGTTTCATTTCAGCGGTGCTGAACGCCGGCGCAATGACAACTTCGGGTTGATCCGGTCTGACTATGTGCACCATTTCGGTGAGTTCAGGGGTCGGCTCGACGGCATCGAACTGGCCTCCGCCGCCGGCGTGATGGAAGAACACAAGGTCACCTGGTGAGGGCGTCAAGAACATCCGCCTCAAAGACGTGGACCAATTCAGGGCTCTGGCTTGGGATGGGCAGGGCTCTGGCATGGGGTGGAACCGGCCCCGGGAGGAACCTGCCCAGGTTCTAGGTTGACCAGCCCCCGTAGACCGGCCTGACTTTCCAGCGCCAGGGTGGTTCGTCCCCGGCGGGCAGGTCATAGTGGTTTCGGCCCGGCAGGATCTCAAGCGGCACCAGTCGTGGACTGTCCTGAAGCAGGACCCGAGTGCCCGAAGCTGCCTGGATCTCCTCCGGGCCGGCCTTGCGCTCAACCAGCTCCCAGCCGATCGAAGGCCGGTAGAACCAATACTTGATCGTCCAGCCCTCACTGGCTTTGAGTCTCCGGACTTCCGTGAACAGGGTCAACCTCCGGTTGGAGGTGGTCAGCCGGTCGTCACCGGCCGGAACCGCGCAGCCCGGCCGTTGGCAGTAACGGAAATCGACCGGCCCGAGCAGCACCCCGCCCGGTCTGGTGACCGAGGTCGGGTCCGGGGCGAGCCAGCGAACGGCCCGGGCCAGATCCCAGCCGTAGGCCGAAACCGTCGGGTGCTGGCGGCACACCCCTGGTTCACGGGGTCCACACGCAATGCGGTTGGCGATCCTTGTTCCGAGCCCATGGCCGGGCCTGTCACCGGCACCCGCCAGGTAGGCAGCCCCCAGCACGGCTAGCAGCATCGCGAGCATGAGAATGATCCCGATCTGCTCGACGGTCGCGGAACCCCGGGTCTCTGAGGGCCGAAAAAGGGACATATGAAGAAGCTAGGGAGGATCTGCTCAACTGTGGCTCGACAGACGCAACGATTCCGTTACAGACCGCACCCGAGGACCCCGGACCGCTAGATTGGACCCATGGAAGGTTCCCCATTCAACATGTTCGGAGACCCCGACGAGCTGCGTCAGCGGATGCAGGAGATGGCCGATCAGATGCAGTCCTCGCAGGAGGTTGCCTGGGCCGATAATGCAATCCGGCTCGCGGTCGAGATGACCGTCGCGTCGATCGCGAGACTTGACCTTTCCGGCAGTTCGGACGAGCAGGCGATGCAGGTTCGTGACGCGATCCGTGTCGTCTTTCCCGAGGCTGTCACCCTGGTCAGGGAAGCCCGCCAGGGACTCCGCTGAACGATCTCGCCTTCACCGACCGGGGGAACGGCCCGCCGGTTCTCCTGGTCCACGGGACCGGCACTGACTCGTCCGTCTTCGATGACGTATCCGGGTCCCTGACGGACAGATGGCGTTTGATTACCCCGGACCGCCGGGGCTGGGGCAGGTCAATCCCGGATTCGGAGTACCGCCGTACATCGATCGCCGAGCAGGCGATCGAACTTGCCCCGCTGCTGAAACAGGCCGGGGCCTCGCCCGCGACTGTCATCGGCCTCGGTTTCGGGGCGGTCGTCGCACTCGAACTGGCCCTCGCGGATCCTGAACTTGTCGCACGGGCTTTCCTGATCGAACCGCCGGTACTGGGGGCGATCAGCGCCGCCAATGAAGGCATGTCAGCCGATGTCGAGGCAATCCGGGCTGCGGCGGAAGAAGGAGGAGAGGAAGCGGCCTACCGGCTCTTTCTTTCGGGCGCTCTTCACACCCTCGGGGCCGGAGCCGAACGCTGGAGCGAGCATGCAGACAGGGGACCGGCGGCCGCCCGTTCATTTCTGGTCGAAGTGCCTGCCGTACCGGCCTGGCCGCTCGATCCGGTCCGCCTCGCCGCGCTTGAATCCGAAGTCATCGTTGTGACGCAGCCCTCGACTCCCGCCTTGCTCGGGCGGGCAGCGGAAACCGTGGTTGATCGAGTCCCGGGGGCGGGGGCGATGCACACGAGCCGTGACGGAACCGCGGCAATTTCCGCGATGCTCGACGGACTGCTGCCCTGGGAGTGAATCAGAGACGTTCCTTCAACCGGTACGACTGCCACAAGGCAGGCGGCGACAGGTAGCGGTGGTTCAGAGGGCCTGAATCCGGACCCGGGCGGAACCGCCGCGGCGGAAAAGGATGCCGATCAACTCCAGCGGTACCGCGACGATGAACGCCGGAACTGCGACCACAACCGAAATGAACCAGTCCAGGCCCCGCTTCCAGCGTCGATCGGCCGTTACCCCGTGAGCCTTGCCGAAAGCCCCGAGAGCAACATTCTGGCCGAAGGTGAACAAGTTAAGTCCGGACTGCCACATTGTCGCAATGCCTCTGAGGGGGCGCCAGCCGGTTGCTGACACGATCTGGTCACGGACGGCTATAAGGCGGACCACTGATTCAGGCGTGAAGCGGTACCGGCGTTCGGTGCCGAGTCCGGTCCATGCCCCGCCTGTAAGCCAACAGTTCAGGGAAGAACGGTTGTCGAACAGGTACGACCCGTCCGCGTCTCGATCCGAGTCCAGCTCCGCGAGTGCATCCCCGGCGGTCCCAGGGTCAAAAAGAAACTCACCGGTTTCACTGGTGGAAAGGCGGGTCGAGGACCCCGGCGAAGCACCTTCCTTCTCCGCTTCACCGGCGCGAGCCGGAAAGTGAAACCGCTCACCAAAGCTCAGGACTCCGAGACCGCAGGCCTCACAACGATGGGCGATCCCGGTTCCGACCGGCATTCCGACCCAGGGAAAGAGCGGCTCCGAGCAGGCAGGGCAAGGCGGATTGTCCGGTCCGGCTCCGGCTTCGAGAGGTACGTGAGGGAGGTTGATGGTCACGGTCGGTGTAGCGTATCCACGCGATGAGTTCGTCTGTATCCCCGGAAGATCCGCTTGGCAGCAATATCGAATCGGCGATTGTCGCGGTTTCGCCGCTGCTTGACCTGGTCCTTGCGGTCGGCGAACGCATATCGCGGATCGCCGAACCCGTTGATTATGAGTACTACCCGGTCCATGATGAAGACGAGGACATCCCCGAGGGCTGATCGTCTATAGGCTTGCCCGGCCCTCGGGCCCTGACGATGATCACCAAGACGCAGATACTCGCGCGCGAGGAGAAATGGACTCTGCTGGCCGGAATTGCTTCCGTAGCTGGTGTGGCGATCATTCTCGCGACCTTCTCCGGTTCGGCCGCTGCCGTACGCGCTTCTGCCGGTCTGGCCGAGGAACTGGTCCGGATTGAGGGTGATCGTTCCGGCATGCTGGTGGCCAGCATCGGCCAGCTGATCGGCTGGTGCCTGCTGGCGATCCCGCTGGTTTTCATGTTCAAGGCGGCATCGGCTCGGGCCCCGCAGGTCAGGACAGCTCTGCTCGGGGTGATGATCATCGCCCCGCTTCTTCTCGGGATCGGAAGCCTGCTCAGCGCCGCTTCGGTACTCGAAGCCGCGGCGGACTACAAGGATGTCGATCAGGCTGCGATCAGCAAATGTTTTGATGGGAAGGTCGAAGAGGCGACCGGCGAGATCACCGAACAGGAGCGCGAAGACTTTCGCACTGAATGCGAGGACGACGAAGCCTCGGAGATCCGGAGCGACACTTCACTCGCCTCGATCGAAACCGGTATCGGGTTGGCCGGGCTGCTCGGTTTCACCTTCTCGGTGATTTACGTGTCACTCTGGTCAATGCGGACCGGTCTGCTCTCACGCTTCTGGGGTTCACTCGGGATTGCTCTCGGTGCGGTCTTCGCTTTCTTCACCCTATTCACACTGGTCTGGTTCATCTATCTCGGGCTGCTGCTCGCCGGTTGGGTGCCTGGAGGCAGGCCGGGGGCCTGGGCTTCCGGAGAAGCCATGCCCGCGCCCAGACCCGGAGGTCGCGACCCTGACGACGATGTGATCGAGGGCAGCGCCGAGACCATTGATGCTGCTGAACTCGAACCGGGCGAGGGCGAATACGTCGACGCCGACGGACTGGAAGATGAGCAACAGGGTGAACGTCGCAAACGCAAGAAGCGGAGCGACTGAGTCGTCATCTGCGACGATTCGGGGCATGGCCTCGTTTTTGACTGTCGCCGGGTTTCTTGAACTGCCGATAGTCAAGACTGCCCTGCCCGAGCTGGTCGCCGGTGAAGAAGGGATTGACGCCGAGGTACGTTGGGTTCATCCGCTCGATGTGCCTGATGTCTCCGATCTGCTGAGGGGCGGAGAAATGATTCTCACCACAGGTGTCTCGATCGGTGAGGATGCTTCCGCCCAACGTCGCTTCATCCGGGATCTCGAAGCTGAAGGAGCGGTCGGCGTTGCCGTGGAACTCGGTTACACCTGGCACCGTGAACTGCCCAAGGCCCTGGTGGATGAGGCAAACCGCCGCCGCATCCCGATGGTTGCGCTTCGCCGTGGAATCCGATTCGTGGAAGTCTCCGAAGCAGTCAACGGCAGCCTGCTGGATTCCGGCCATGCTTTGGCTCGCCGGGGAGAAGAACTGCACCGCAGCCTGGACCGGCTTGTCCTCGCCGGGGAAGGAGCAGAGGCAGTGCTTTCGGAGGTGTCGCGCCGAATTTCGAATCCGGTGGTGCTGGAAGACGCACGGCGTGAACTGGTTGCAATCGGGTCAGTAACGAAGTCCGAGAACGAGGTGGTTGACACCTGGTCCGGTCTGAAGTGGCCTGATCGCAATTCCGGCGAAGCGGATGGGGCAGCGGCCCATCCGGTGCTGCTGAGGGGACGCAATTGGGGTCGGGTAATCGCCCTGCAGACCGACAACGAGTTCGACCGTTTCACTCCGATCGCACTTGAGCGTGCCGCTGTCGCTGTCGGGCTTGGCTTGATGAGAGGGGGCGAGGAGGACGAGCTTCGGGCTCGTTCCCGGGGCAACCTGCTGTTCGAGCTGGCTGCCGGTCTGATGGAACCACTGGCCGCGGCACGCAGAGCATCGACGCTTGGCTTTCCCCGCAGACATGGCAGGCTGGTGCCGATAGCGGCGGTGTGGCGCAGTGACACGATTGGTGATGACCAGAGCTTCGAGGAGGCATGGGCTTCGCTTTCACCGGCGATAAGGGCAACTCTGGCGGAACCCGACCGCCCCGCCTTGTTGGGGGCCCGGGGCAATTGCATGCTCGGGGTTCTGGACCGTGGAACGCTTGGGTCCGAATCAGATGACGTCGCCTCGCGAGAGCGACTGGCAAGGCTCTTCGCCGGAGTTCTCGCCCGTCACGAAATCGACCCCGCATCAGTCGCACTGGCGATCGGCGGTGCTTCAGGCAGCTGGGAAGATCTCGCTCCGGCGCTGGTCCGGGCCAGGTTCGCGGCGGAAGCCGGTGCTGCCGGTCCGGTCAGGGCATGGCATGACGCCAGCCGGACAGAAATCGGACAGTTGCTCCTTTCGATTCGGGGTACTCCGGAACTGTCCCGCTTCAGTGACGAACGACTGGGTCCATTACTGGACCTTCCAGGTGAACGGGGCAAGGATCTGCTTGAGACCCTGGAGGTGTTCCTTCACTGTGGCGGTCGGAAAACCGAAGCCGCAGCCATGCTGGGCATTGAACGGCAGTCGCTCTACCATCGGCTTGCCCGAATCGAGGGGTTGCTGGACGTTGACCTCCGGGAAGGCGACACAATCCTCGCTCTGCACCTGGCCGTGATGATCCGGCGGCTGCTTGACCAAAGGACCTGATCCGGAGACGAGGCTTCGGCCGGTCCTGCTAGTCGATTGAACCGGCGATCAGGATGCCGGCCGCCACCCCGACCGCGGCCGCGAGAACGAACACGGTCAGCACGGCGTTTCGACGATCCGGCTGAATTGCGCGAAGCAGCCAGGGAATTCCGGCCAGTGCGGGGAGTCCCATCAGCGCGAACATGATCCCGCAGACCCACCAGCCGACGGTACTGCCCATACCCTCGGGCGGATTTATCGCGTAGTCGATGAAGTTGTAGCCAAGCGAGATAAACAGGGCGGGCCAGCCGAGCAGCAGGAGCGAGGCTGCACCCCGGGCTGATTTCGCAGCACCCAACATGGCCACGAAAAGACCGATGATCCCGGCCGGGATGCCCGTGAACATCAACAGTTCGGCTCCGTCCGGGCAGTGCTGCTGAATCACATACGGGCCACCTTCGGCGCAGTACCCGCCGACCTCCATTACGTCCCGCATGCCGAACCACAGAGCAGTGATGCCATAGGAGAGCATCGCCATGCCGATGAAGAAGATCAGGTATCCGACGTAGGGCGGGGACTCGTTTTTCGGTATGTGGGCGAGGCGATCGGTGAGATCGGATGGATCAGACACAGCCGGAGCATAGCCGTAAGTTCAGGGGCTTCGGTGGAATCTCAGGGTGGCACCCTGATGTGGGATAGCAGGCGCGGATCGAGACTGCCATCCATGATCAAGAAACCAAACAAGAATCTGCTTCCTGTCGGCCTGCTCGCGCTGATCGCCGGAATTCTCCTGCTCGGTGCGGCCCAGGCCGGTGCCGCGACAATCACGGTCACCACAACGGCCGATGAGAATGCCGCCGCTGTCGACAACGGGCAGTGCTCCCTGCGCGAGGCGGTGTCCGCCGTCAGCACCAATACGGCGGTCGACTCCTGCCCGGCCGGTCAGGCCCATCCGGCAACCGACATCATCGAGCTCGCCTCCGGCGCTCTTTACACCCTGGGTGGTGCCGGCAACGAAGATGGCAACGCTGGCGGTGACCTCGATCTCAGCGGTGGCGGCCCGGTCGAGATCACCGGTGGTTCGGGTTCCCGCGCAGCGATCGACGGTTCGGACATCGATCGGGTGATCTCGAACGGTGGCTGGCTTCCGCTGACCCTGCGGAACATCCGGGTCTATAACGGTGAAACCCACCATCCGGATGCGGTCGGCCGGGGAGGTGGCATCTTCACGAACGGGCATCTGACCCTGATCGATTGCCTGATCGCAGGCAACTCGTCACCTGACGCGAACGGCGGTGGGGTTGGTGGCTATGGATCGGCGACGATCACCCTCGAGAACACGACGGTGAGTGACAACTCGACAGGTGGTTCCGGAGGCGGAGTGTTCGCCCAGGGCTACGTAAAGATCGATGGCAGCACTTTCTCTGGCAACACGGCCAATTCCGGTGGTGGCCTCAGCTCTTCGGGCGGCCGGGTTGAGATCGGCACTTCGGTCTTCTCGAACAACGAAACTCCAAACGTTTCATCCCGAGGTGCGGGGATGGACATCGATTCAATCTCGGGTGCTGGTCCATTCACCATTTCCGACAGCCGGATCCTCAACAACAAGTCAGGTCGCCAGGGTGGTGGCATTTACTTCACCAATGGTGGCGGCGCAACCCTGGTCGTGGAGGACAGCCTGGTCAAGGGAAACACCGCGAAGTCGACGACCAACAACGCGCCGTATGGGGCAGGGATCTCAGTTTCAAGTGGAAACCTGACGCTGAACCGGACCGCAGTTACCGACAACTCGGTGACCTCTGCCCAGACCGGCGTCCGCGGCGGTGGCATCTATCGCTTCAGCCCGACGGGCGAGATGCTGATCACCGACTCGGTGATTGCCAATAACTCTGCCACAACCACCTCGTCCGGAAGCCAGGCGCAGGGTGGGGGGATTCACGGAGCTGACGGTACGATCCGGGTCTTCCGGTCAACCTTCACTGGCAACTCGGTCTCCGCGTCCGGGAGCCATCCCGGCGGGGCGATCTTCTCCGGTCCGAACAACGGGACTGTGAGAGTCACCGGCTCGACCTTCACCGGCAACAGCGCGGGCAGGGGCGGGGCGATCGGTGCCTTGAGCTCCAGCGCCGTGGTCAGTTTCTCCACATTCACCGGCAATTCCGCCGCCCAGGGCGGCACCCTCTACACGCAGGACACCGGCACCCTCGAGATCCGGGGATCGATTGTCGAATCCCAAACGGCCGGCTCCTGCGGCGGCACCGGAATCACATCGGCGGGTGGCAACCTGGCCAGCGATCCGGCCTGCGCTTTCGCCGCTCCCGGCGATCAGGTCGGAGTGGCTGATCTCGGTCTCGGGGTCAAGGCCGTGGAAGCTCAAGTTGGTCCGGGGTCGGACCCGCAGTTCCTCGAGCTCTATCCGCTGTCCGAAACCAGCCCGGCTCGCGATCTGATCGAAGCGGCTGAATGCCTCGATGCCGAAGGAGCGGCCCTGGTTCTCGATGGGCGAGGCAAGCCGCGCCCAGTCGCCGGCAAGTGCGATTCGGGAGCCTGGCAGCACGAAGCTCCGGCCGGACCCACCGGAGACACCGGGTCGACGGGAAGCACCGGCGACACGGGCAGCACAGGAACGACCGGCAGCACGGGCCAGACCGGACCCAGCGGACCAACCGGCGGCAGCGGACCAACCGGAGGCAGCGGACCAACCGGCGGCAGCGGACCAACCGGCTCGACCGGACTTGCGAGCTTGATCTTTGGCAGGGCCGAGCTCAACCGCAAGAAAGGCACCGCGACGGTCCCGGTCGAGGTCAACATGGCAGGTCAGCTGTGGCTCAAGGCCAGCAAGGCGGTGAAGGGTCAGCTCCGCAAAGCCGACAGGGCGAAGGTCATCCGGATACCCGTGAAGCTCAAGCCGAAGGCCGCCCGCAAGTTGCGCCGGACCGGCAAATTCAAGGTGACCCTGAAGTTCACCTTCGATCCGGCCGGAACGCCGTCAGTCACCAGGAATCGGCAGCTGACCTTCCGTCGGAAGTAGCCCGGGCTCCAACAGGTCGCCGGCTCAGGCCGGGCCGGCGACCTGGGCCTGAAGCTCCTCGACAACCGACGGGTCACGCAGGGTGCTGACGTCGCCGAGTTCCTTGCCGTCGGCGATGTCGCGGAGCAGACGACGCATGATCTTGCCCGAACGGGTTTTGGGCAGGTCGTCCGCGAAATAGATCGCTTTCGGGCGGGCCAGCTTGCCGATTCGATCGGCCACATGTTCCCGCAGTTCGTCGGTGAACTCGCTGCCGGGAGGAGCTTCGTCATTGGGGGTCGCGAAAGCGATGATCGCCTGACCGGTGAAGTCATCGGGTATCCCGATCACCGCTGCCTCGGCGACATGCGGATGGGAGACCAGCGACGATTCAATTTCCATCGTTGAGAGACGGTGTCCGGAGACATTGATCACATCGTCGATCCGGCCGACCACCCAGAAGTAGCCATCTTCATCGCGACGGGCGGCATCGCCGACCAGGTAGGTCTCCTTTCCGTAGCGGTCCCAGTAGGCGTTGACGTACCTTTCCGGTTCCTTGAACAGGCTCCGCACCATCGCTGGCCAGGGGCGGGTCAGAACCAGGGTTCCTCCGCCTTCCTCGATCTCGTTTCCGTTGTTGTCATAGATCGCGGCCTTGATTCCGGGGAGGGTGGTCGTGGCCGAGCCCGGCTTGGTCGTAGTGATCCCCGGCAGCGGGGAGATCATCATCGCCCCTGTCTCGGTCTGCCACCAGGTGTCCACGATCGGGCAGCGGCTGCCGCCGATGTGCTCGTGGTACCAGAGCCATGCCTTCGGGTTTATCGGTTCGCCAACCGACCCGAGCAGTCGTAGCGAAGTCAGGTCGTGGGCGGCCGGGAGCTCCTCGCCCCACTTCATGAAAGACCGGATCACGGTCGGGGCTGTGTAGAGGATGGTCACTCCGTAGCGCGCGACGATCTCCCACCAGCGATCACGGGTCGGAAAGTCAGGTGCGCCCTCGAACATGATCGAAGTAGCGCCATTGGCGAGCGGGGCGTAGACGATGTAGGAGTGGCCGGTGACCCAGCCGATGTCCGCCGCACACCAGAACACGTCGTCGGTCTTGAGATCGAAAACCATCTGGTGGGTCGCCGAAGCCTGGGTCAGGTAACCGCCGGTGGTATGGACGATCCCTTTTGGCTTCGCGGTCGAGCCGGAGGTGTAGAGCAAGAAGAGCGGATCTTCGGCATCCATCGGCTCCGGTTCGCATTCCGGGCTGGCCGCAGACAGGGAAGATGCCCAGTCGATGTCACGACCCTGCTTGAGCGGAGGTTCGGTGCCACAGCGGTCGAACACGACCACAAGTTCCATCTCCGGCAGGCTGTCGAGGGCATCGTCGATCGCCGCTTTCATGGGCATCGGTTCGCCGCGTCTGAGAGTGGCATCGGCAGTGATCAGGGCCCTGGCCTCCGAGAACGCCATCCTCTCTCGCAGAGATTCGGCGGAGAACCCGCCGAAGACCACGTTGTGGATCGCCCCGATACGGGTGCAGGCCAGCATCGCGACTGCGGCTTCCGGAACCATCGGCATGAAGATCCCGACTACGTCGCCCTTGCCGATGCCGTTTTCCTTGAGGACATTCGCGAGACGCCTTGTCTGGTCATGGAGCCAGCTGTACGTGACCGAGATTCGTCCCCCGGAATCGCTGCCGACTCCGGTCACCGGCATGTCTTCCGGTCCGGCGTCTTCGGCTTCCCAGTGGTAGGCGATCCGGTCGCCGCGGCCCGCCGCCACATGTCGGTCAAGGCAGTTCGCGCTGACGTTCAGTTTGCCGCCGGCGAACCATGTTGCGTGGGGCGGGTCGCTCCAGTCCAGCACCGTGTCCCAGGGTTCGATCCAGTCGAGCTTTGCGGCCCAGTCAGCCCACCAGCCTTCCGGATCGGCGTCCGCCCGGTCATAGACCTCAGGGTCGTTGAATTCGGCATTCGACGCGAAATCAGGTGGTGGGGGAAATGTCTGCTCGGTCTTGAGCAGAACATCAAGTTCTGACTGATCGGCCATCTGGACTCTCCTCCGGTAGTTCCGGGTTTCCTCGGATGGTCAATGCTAGACCCCGGGCACGAATCGCTCAAACATTGCGGGGTCGGCCACGGACCGTGCCAGTGCCGGATCAGTTTTCGCCGAAGTGAAGTACCCAGATGCGGGCGCCCGGTATCCCTTCAAAACGTCCTTTGATGATCCCCGCCCCGATGTCACTGAAGCCGTCACTGAGGATCGCGGCACGGTGACTCGCGGATTTCATCCAGGCGATGAAGATCGCCCGGGAACGCCCGAGCGAACCGCTACCCCAGGCAATGTTCTCGCCGGTGGCCCAGCCGCCTTCGCCGAGATAGCCGGATTTGCGGATCCAGTAGCCGAAGGGGCGTCCACATGCGGTGTGACTGAACGAGCACCGCAGGATGTCCTGTGCCTTCCGGTTTGCCGACCAGGTCAGCTTGCTCTGGACCTGGTACGCACTGAGGCCCGTCTCCTTCCGGGCGTAGTTGACCATGCAGATCATCGACTTGCGGGCCTTCGTCATCGCCAACCCGCCTCCGCTCGCAGGCTGGTCCGGACAGATCCGGGCCGGCGGGATCAATCCCGCCGCGCCTGCGCCATCAGGGCCGAACGGCAAAAGGGCGACCGCGAGGGTTGCGATCGCTGCCACAAGGACAAGCAGGGTTGACCGGCTGGCTACGCTTGGTGCAGGCGAACGGAAGGCAGGAAAGGAAAATGACGGGCGATTCATCAAGGTTCACCATGACAGACACGGACTGGCGACGAAAGTTGTCGTCGGAAGCGTATGAGGTCACCCGCAATGCGGCGACCGAACGACCTTTCACGGGTCCGCATCTGGACAACAAGGAGGACGGTTCCTATTCCTGTGTCTGCTGCGGGAGCAATCTTTTCTCTTCGGACGCGAAGTTTGATTCGGGTTCCGGCTGGCCCAGTTTCACCGAACCGGCGAATCTGGAACACGTCGAGCTGAGGTCCGACCGAAGTCATGGCATGGTTCGGACTGAAGTCGTCTGTCGCCGGTGTGAAGCTCATCTCGGCCATGTGTTTCCCGACGGCCCGGCACCAACCGGCCAGCGCTACTGCATAAACGGGTGTGCATTGGAATTCAACAAAAAGTGAATGTGACTGAATTCCAGGGAGTTGTTCCGATTCAACAAAAAGTGAATGTGACTGAATTCCAGGGAGTTGTTCCGATTCAACAAGAAGTGAATGTGACTGAATTCCAGGGAGTTGTTCCGATTCAACAAGAAGTGAGGATGAAGCTCCCGCGCAACCGGCTCGAAGCTGAACTCCCTGGCCAGCGCGCCGGCACCGGGCTTGCCGATACTCCCTCCTGCCAGCGGCAGGTCCATTGGGTCAGCAATCGTGCGGACGCCTTGCGGTGTTGGGTGCTGACAATCGCCTTTGGGTGGCTCATGCGCTCGGCATTCGTTCCTCGGATTTCGGCATCGCTGTTGTTCCGGAGTTCCTGCCCGAGCCGGTGATGATCCTATCGGGACGGCTGTAGGCCACCAGCGCATTGCCCCGGACGAACCCGGCCAGGGACATGCCCGCTCTCAGTGCCAGTTCAGCGGCCAGAGATGACGGCGCCGAAACGGCCGAGAAGATCGGAATACCCGCCATCCATGCTTTCTGGACCAGTTCGAAACTGGCCCGGCCAGAAACCTGAAGTACACAACCGGAAAGCGGCAGACGGTCTTCCATCAAGGCCCAGCCGATCACCTTGTCAACAGCGTTATGCCGGCCCACGTCCTCACTAAGTACCAGCAGCTCGCCGCTGGTCGCGTCAAAGAGTCCGGCCGCATGCAGGCCTCCGGTCCGGTCGAAGATGTCCTGGCTTTCCCGGAGCCTGTCCGGCATCGCGAGCAGGCATTCGAGGTTGACTTCCGTTTGGTCATCGGTGAGGCAGAACACCGAACTGGTTTCAACCGCGTCGACGCTGGCCTTGCCGCAGATCCCGCAGGAACTGGTTGTGTAGAAGTTACGCGCCAGTTCGGGCGAAGGAGGTTCGATCTCCGGCCCCAGTTTGATGTCCAATACGTTGTAGGAATTCGCTCCGTTGGCCGTCGCCCCGCGGCAGTACTGCGCCGCTTCGAAACCTTCGCGGTCAGAAATGACTCCTTCCGAGACGAGGAAACCGGCGGCCAGCTCATAGTCGTTACCGGGGGTCCGCATGGTCACGGCCAGGGGCATACCGCCAACCCGGATCTCGAGGGGCTCCTCACCGGTCAGTGAGTCCCTTCGGCGTTGCGGCGCGGAGCCGATCGAAAACCGGGTCACCGTCGACTCTGAAACCACTCTTCCCACGGCTCGATAATAGGACACCCCCGGCGGGCTTCAGCAGGTTGGCCCGGATTTCGCCGCAAACGGTCCTACCCGGAGCGCGAGGCATGTTCACTGATAGCTACGGCCACCGTTTCCGGGCTAGCGGGAAGTGAGGCGCATCGAAGGGTCGGGGTCCAGGAATGAGTACCGGGTCGCGATGGCGACGGCCTGGGTGCGGGTTTCAACGCCGAGCTTCCTGACCACATTGCGCACATGCGTGTAAACGGTCGCTGTCTGGATGCCGATCTTCTCCGCTACCCCCTGGGCCCTCATTCCGGTTGCCAGCAACGCCAGAATTTCCCGTTCCCGGTCGGAAAGGGCCTGCAGGCGCTGCAGCTCGTCGTCCTGGTCAAACTGACCTTCGAAACCGGGGTACCAGCTGCCACCGGCCGTCACGGCTTCGCAGGCATCACGGATCTGCTCGAAGCTTGCCGATTTGACAATTAAACCCGATGCCCCTTCTCTGGCGGCCAGCCGGACGAGGTTGGCATCGTCGTGCGCGGTAAATACAAGCACCTTGATCCCGGGAAACCGGGTAAGGACCCTCCGGGTGGCTTCGATGCCGTTGACTTCCGGCATTTCGATGTCGATGATCACCAGTTCGGGCTGATGTTTGCGGACTGCCGGCAGGACGCTGGCGCCATCGGCAACTTCCGCAACCACTTCAAAGCCGGGCAATTCGTCAATCCGGGCCTGGATCGCCTGCCTGACGATCCAGTGATCGTCGCAGATCAGGACCGGGACGTCGGTCACGGTCCGCCGATCACCGCCGGGGCACCGAACGCAACAAGGACTTCCGGGATCACCACCGTGCCGTCGGGTTGTTGATGGTTCTCGAGCAGGGCGATGATCGTCCGGCCAACCGCGACGGCAGTTCCGTTCAGGGTGTTGGCGAACTCGGGAGGTGCACCCGGTTCAGGCCGGAACCTGCAGCCGATGCGCCGCGCCTGAAAGTCCGTTGTGTTCGAACACGAGGTGAGTTCGCGATACCTGCCCTGGCTGGGAATCCAGGCTTCACAGTCATACTTCTTGGCGGCCGAGCCGCCGAGGTCACCGGCCGCTACGTTGACGACCCGGTAGGCGAGTCCGAGTGCGTTGAGGATGTCTTCCTCAAGGCCAAGAATCCGCTCGTGTTCTGCCGCGGCGTCTTCCGGCTTGACGAACGAGAACATCTCGACCTTGTCGAACTGGTGGACCCGGAAAATCCCGTGAGTGTCTCTGCCTGCCGCACCTGCTTCACGGCGAAAGCAGCTGGAGAAGCCGGCGTAGCGGATCGGTAGCTGGTCGGCGTCGAGAATCTGGTCGGCATGCAGTCCCGCAAGCGGGACCTCGGAGGTGCCGGCGAGGAATAGCTCATCCTTCTCCAGTTCGTAGATCTGGTCGCGATCACCGGGCAGGAAGCCGGTTCCGAACAGCGCCTCTTCCCGAACCAGGATCGGTGGCACCACCGGCTCGTGACCTTGCTCCCGCAGGGTTTCAAGGGCCCAGCGAACCAGCGCGAACTCCAGCATGACCAGGTCACCCTTGAGATAGGCAAAGCGTGCCCCGGAGACCCTGGCGGCCGCTTCGAGCTCGATCCGGTCACCGGCGAGTTCGACGTGATCCTTCGGCTCGAAATCGAACTCGGGTGGCACCCCGACCTCGCGGATCAGCTCGGCATCCTCATCGGTGTAACCATCGGGGCTGCCCGGGTCGGGCAGGTTCGGCAGACCGGCGGCGACTTCATTCAGTCTCGTTTCTACCGATTCAAGTTCACCTTCCATCTGCTCGAGCCGGGACTTCAGCTTGCGAACTTCTTCCATCTGGGCGGTTGCATCTTCGCCAGCTTTCTTCAGGGCGCCGATCTTCTCCGATTCGACCTTGCGCTCACTTCGAATCCCCTCGATTGAGGGGAGTAGCTCGCGGCGCTTGCCGTCAAGTTCAAGCAGTTCATCGACCTGCCCGGCGGCGCCGCGCCGGGCAAGAGCAGCCTTGATCCGCTCGGGTTCGGAGCGGATCAGTTTGAGGTCGAGCACGGCCCCCGCCGCCGACTACTCGCCGTGGGTGCCAGTAGCGGGCTTCGCGTCTTCAGGTACGGAAGCGTCCGCTTCGTCCGAGTATTCCTCGGCTCCGGCCTCGCCGGCCTCGGCACCGGCGTATTCGGCGACGAACCGGGCAACCTTCTCGGCTTCGACACCGACCACGATGTTCTGCGGCATGATGGCACCGGAGAAGCCACCATTCTGGATGGCGTGGAGCGCGGACTCATAGGTTTCGGACCTCTCGTCGAGGTTCGGCCCCTGGACGCGGGTCCCGCGGTTGCCCGTGCCGAGTGCTCCGGCCGGGGTCAGGGTGTGGCAGCCGGCACAGTTCGCAGCGAAAAGCTGGGCTCCCTCGTAATCCGGGGAGTCGTTGGAAACCGTGATTCCCTCTTCACCAAATCCGCATGCGGACAGGGAGAAGGCGGCGGCAATGGCAAGTGTTGTGATGGCTACGGCGCGCACAGCGTGGGCATCATATTGTCTGCGGCCGGAAGATGACTGCCCCGGATGTGTGCGGGCATCGCCAGGTGGCCGAATTCACGCCTGTGGAGGGGGTGGTCCGTCGGCTCTTTCAGGCTTTCCGACCGGCGATTCTGAAGATGGTGAACTGGTCGCCTACCTTCAGGACGTAGAGGCCTGGCCGGAGCGCCCGGAAGGCCGGGAGCACTGCCAGGCCGTTTCTGGCGCGGGTTCGTCCGGTCGCGATTCTCTTGCCGCGGCTTGTGAGGGTCCATCTCGTTGCGGTGGCTGTCGAGGCGACCAGCTTCACCTTGCATTTGACTTTGACTTTGCGGGCCTTCTTTTTCTTTTTGACTTTGCAGCGCACCTGTGCGTCTCGACCGGCGACCCCTTGCGGACCCGTGTTGCCCGTGCTGCCGGCTGGTCCGGTTGGTCCAGACGGACCAGTCGACCCGGTTGCGCTTGTCATACCAGTCGGGCCGACTCCTCCGGTCGGACCGGCTTCACCGGTAGGGCCGGCTTCACCAGTCGGGCCGGCTTCACCGGTAGGGCCGGCTTCACCAGTCGGACCGGTCGGGAGCGCACCGCCGGTTCCCGCGAGTGGCACCGTGAGTGGCGAGTTCAAGCCTTCGAACCGGACTTCGAGATCCGCGCTTCTGGCACCAGATATGGATGGTGCAAAGCGAACCCGGACCTGGCAGCTGCCGCCCGACGGCACCGGACCGTCCGAGCAGTCGTCGTATGTAGCGATGAAGTCGTCCGGATCGGAACCCCTGACTACTACCCCGGAAACGTCAAGGGGGTAGCCGGCCGACGGGTTGTCGATGGTCACAGTCTGGGGCGGACTCATCGTGTCGAGCGCCTGTTCGGCGTAAGTGAGGTTCGCGGGCGTGGGAGAGGGGTTCGGGCCCGCGTTCAGCAGAATCGAGACGTCGTTGGAGCTGGCATTGACTACAGCCAGGTCCGAGAACCCATCCCGGTTCAGGTCCCCGCTTGCCAATGACAGGGGAACGAAACCGGCCGGGAAATTGGTGGCAGTACCGAACGATCCGAGTCCGTCTCCGATCAGCACCGAGACATCACCCGAGCTGTAATTCGAAGTGGCGAGGTCAGGGATCCCGTCAGCGTTCAGGTCTTCGATCACCACAGAGGCGGGACTCAACCCGGTCGGGAAGTTGGTTGCTGGCGTGAACGATCCCACTCCGTTCCCCAGCAGAACCGAGACGGTGCTTGAGCCGGTATTCGCGACCGCGAGGTCGGCAAACCCATCGCCATTGAGGTCACCGCTGGCGAGTCTCCAGGGAGCTGTGCCGGTTGCGTGATTGCCCGGAAGCCCGAAAGAGCCTGCCCCGGTCCCGAGCCGGACTGAAAAATTGTTTGAGACTCCGTTTGCGACGACCAGGTCAGCGAAACTGTTGCCATTCAGGTAACCGATCGCGATGCCTCTGGGTTGGGTACCCATCGAGAAGCCGGTCGCTGCTCCGAAGGAACCGGTTCCGGTTCCGAGCAGAACCGAAGCGTCATCGGAGCCGTTGTTAGCCGTGGCGATGTCAATGTAGCTGTCGGCGTTCAGGTAGCCCGCCGCAATTGCCGAGGGGCTGGTCCCGACCGTGAAGTTGGTTGCCGTCCCGAACGAGCCGGCCCCGTTGCCGAGCAGCACCGAGACATTGTTGGAACCCGAGTTGGAGACGGCGAGGTCTGTGAAGCTGTCGCCGTTCAGGTTTCGTGCCACAAGGTCGTAGGGGAGCGATCCCACCGGGAAGCTGGCGACCGTCGGGAAGTTGCCGTTTCCGGTCCCGAGGAGAATGGCAACGCTGTTGGTGTTGTAAGCAGCAATCGCCAGATCGGCCTTGCCATCACCATTGAAATCTCCTATCCGTACCTGCCTGGGACTGTCACCGAGCGCGAAGTTCGTTGCCGGGTTGAAAGAAACCGCGGAGGCGGAAGTAGCGACCAGCCCGAAAAGGAAAAACAGGATCAGAACAGACAGGGAACCTGGCACCCAGACCCTCTTGAACGATGCATGCCCTGCAGGACCCATCTCGTACTCCCCCTCTACACATGGTTGCCGCTGCGACACCAGCCTAGCACAGGTTGCCGGATGATTCATCCCGGCCAGAAGCGGCTGGAGACAGTCCCCATCTCATAGTGTCTGCGGGGTACAGATGGCTGCTCCAGATCGAAACGAGTTCAGGCAGACGGTTGGCCTGCTGCCTACCGGAGTGACTGTGGTGTCGGCTTTCCAGGATGCAGGCCCGGCCGGCGCGACCGCCTCTGCGGTCTGTTCTCTTTCCCTGGAACCGATGATGATGCTGGTCTGTCTTGACCTCGGCTCACGTTCACTTGAAGTAGTTCGCGAGGCGGGACGTTTCGGGATTTCGGTGCTCGGTGAAGGTCAACGGGCGTCGGCCGAGCTCTTTGCTACCAAGGCGGAGCAGGAGGAAAAGTGGGGATCGGTCCGGTGGCGCGACCGCCTCGGCGTGCCAATCATCGAGGGCAGCCTGGCCCGGGTTGTCTGCGATGTGGCTGAAATCATTCCCGGCGGTGACCATGTGATCGTCACCGGTGAAGTTCTTGAAGTCGAAGCGGACGACGAGCCCGGTGAACCACTCATCTACCACGGTGGACTGTTCCGCAGGCTAGACGCGGAAGCGGACCCAGGAGCCGGGGAATTCTGATCGGCGCCCACCGTTTCTTCTGGCTGGACGTTTTCGGCGAGGCTCCTTTGTCTGGGAACCCTCTCGCGGTCGTACTCGACGCAGACAGCCTGGATGACGAAACGATGCTCGCCTTCGCGCGGGAGGCAGGTCTTTCGGAGACGACTTTCGTCCAGTCTCCGGCGGCCCCGGTGGCCCCGGCCGACCCGGCGGATTCCGGCCACCCGGCGGGCTCCGTAGCTGCCGACTACCGCAACCGGATCTGGACGATAAGCGGGGAGATTCCCTTCGCCGGCCATCCTTCGCTGGGCACGGCGGTCGCAGTAGCGATCGAACGGGATTCGGACGAGGGCACCTTCACCCAGGAGACCGGGGTCGGACTTCAGCCGGTTGACGTGAAAAGACTGGGTGATCGCTCCGGGAATGGTGTCTGGAAGGCCTCGGTCCTTCAGGAGCGGGCCGAGTTCGGTGAAGTGATCCCGACCGCGGAGGTTGCCGCTGTGCTCGGTATCGAAGAGGAGATGATCGATAGCCGGTATTCGGCCCAGCTTGTTTCGACCGGTCTGCCGGCCCTGCTGATACCGGTTCGGGACGTTGAGGGCCTGGCCGCCTGCCGCGGAGATGCCGCCGCACTTGACGAGCTGGGTCTCGGCATCGACCTGAACGTCTATCCGTTCGTTTTCGATGTCCCGACCCGCACGGCCCGTTCCCGCTGCTTTGCCCTCGACCTCGGTGATTTTGAAGATCCGGCAACCGGGTCCGCCGCAGGGCCGCTGGTCGCCTATCTCCAGGACATCCTCGATGTGGACCGGATCCGGGTTCGCCAGGGGATAGAGATGGGCCGCCCCAGCCTGATCGAGGCCCGCATGGATTCTGGCCGCCCCCGGGTTTCCGGTCAGGTTCACGTGGTCGTGAAAGGCCAGGTCAGACTCCCTTCCTGACGGCCATCCAGTCCGAACCAGCCCCACCCAGGGAGGAACCAGCCACCCTCCGCGGAACCACCTCACCCTCCGCGGAACCACCTCACCCTGCGCGGAACCACCTCACCCTCCGGTGTCACGACTTAGGTATTGGAAACCGGGCATTTCTCGTGACACCATTCTGCTGAGGATGAGACCTTGCGGCTCGCGGGCGAGGGCCGGCAGGTGAATAGCCAGCGTCCGCCCACTTCTGGGGTGCTTCGTTACACATATTTGGCACCTATAGAGCCACATGTGAGCTATTTTTCCCGATTCTTGGGGGATGACAGACAGGCCGGTGTCGAAATCGGCTCGGGTGAACGGGCAATTGAGAAGGGTCGTGGCCGCCGGCCATGGGGTCGTCTCCGGCGACGAACTCGCGAGGATCGGACTATCCAGGCAAGCCGTCAAACGACGTACCCAATCGGGGCTGCTGGTACCGGTTCTACGCGGTGTCTTCGCTCTGCCCGGAACCCGTCTCGATTGTCGTGGCCGGGCGAGAGCGGCAATGCTTGCGGGAGGGCCGGGTTGCGTCGTCACACACGGGACAGCCCTCGCCCTTCATGGTCTCGTACATGACCGGCTTCCGGTCCATGTAACAAAGTCCGGGGGACCCGGGCGTATTGACGGATCTCCGATCAAGGTGAGCAGCGAGTTCGGATTCAGGGTCCAGAGCCATCAGGCGAGGTCACTGCCCGACCGACAGATCACCGATCTCGAAGGAATCCGGGTGGTGACGATGGAACGGGCCTTACTCGAATTCTCCGCAGTTTCGTCTGAGTCTCAGATCGGGAAAGCACTTGCCCAGGGCGAGAGGCAACGGGTTCTTTGCTGGAAGAGCCTTAGAGAGATAGTCGAGCAAGCAAACGGCTATAGGGGTGTTGGCCGGCTCCGCTCCGAAATGGATTTCTTCCATCCGGCCTTCGCGGATGCCGATTCCGAGCCGGAGGGGGATCTTCTTCGGGTGCTCCGGCGGCGAAGCCTGCCAATGCCGGAAGTCAATGCGTGGCTCGAGCCATACAAGGTCGACTTTTACTGGCGCCATCTTCGTCTTGCGGTTGAACTGGATCCCCTGAGCACGCACCGCGGAACGGCAAGCTTCTTCGGTGACAGACGTAAAAGCGTCGAGCTCGAAGCTCGAGGTCTGAGGGTGATTCGAATAACCGGTTACGACCTTTACCAGACGGAGGAACGCATGGCCTGGGAGCTGGAGCAGATCATGCGCCACCAGGCACGACTGCTCGGGGTGGAGCTTCACCTCCGTGGCCCGGGAGGTTCCCTCACCGGTGGTGTCACGCCTTAGGTATCGAAAACCGGACCTTTCTCGTGACACCACAGGCGGGGGATGACGAATCCGGGTTGGCGCGGGGGATGACGTACTCGGGCTGGTGCGGGGGATGACGTACTCGGGCTGGTGCAGGGATGAGGAATCCGGGTTGGTGCAGGGATGGCGAATTCGGGTTGGTGCGGGGAGTTGGTCGGGCCGGTCAACCTTTTCGGGCTGGGCGGCCCGCTGGGTTAGGCTTCTCCCATGCTCGTTTCAATCGTTGGTGGACATGGTCAGATCGCTCTCGCTCTTACCCGTCTGCTGGCCGCCGACGGTACGATTGTCCGCTCCCTGATCCGCAATCCTGGCCAGGCCACTGATGTTGAATTGGCGGGAGGAGTCGCGGTTGTGGTTGATTTCGAGTCGGCCTCTAACGAGGAGATCGACCGGGCGTTGGAATAGTCGGATGTCGTCGTTTTCGCCGCTGGTGCCGGTCCGGGCAGCGGAGTGGAACGCAAGGAAAGCGTTGACTACGGTGCGGCTGTCCGGCTGCGCGAGGCAGCCCAGCGAATTGGTGCTTCCCGGGATCAGGGCCCTCCTCGTTACGTGATGATTTCCGCCGTGCGGGCCGACCCTGCGTTTCCGGGTAATGATGTCTTCGCGGTGTATCAGCGGGCCAAGGGCAAGGCGGATGCCGATCTTCTCGCAAGTGGAATCGATCACCTGATCATTCGTCCGGTCAGGCTAACTGACGAACCGGCCACAGGTCAAATCAGCCTGGTCCGGGATGCGGACCAACTCGACTCTGAAACGGTTCCACGGCTGGATGTCGCCGCGGTCCTCGCGGAAGTGATCAACCATCATCCCGAAGCTGGCGGTATCTGGAATCTCAGCACCGGCGGAAAGCCGGTGATCCGGGCTTTCGCCTGAACATCCCGCTGCCGGCGCGGGTCAGAATATTCCGCGGCCGGTGGGAAGCCGGTGATCCGGGCTTTGGTCCGACCTTCCCGCTGTAGGCGGGTCAGAGCATCCCGCTGCCGGCGGGAAGCCGGTGATCCGGGCTTTGGTCTGAACATCCCGCTGCCAGCGGGTCTGACCTTCCCGCTGCCGGCGGGTCAGAACATTCCGGCGGTGGTTTCAACGGCCCGCCAGAGGAGGAACGCGATCACCACACAGGCGAGGGTCATCACCGCGGTTTCACGGCGGATGATCGAGAGCCCGATTTCTTCCTGCTGGTCCGGTTCGAGTTCGGCGAACATCTCCCCGAGTTCCCTTGAGGTCTTCGGCTCAGTCGGGCTGAGCCGGTCACCGAGCTCCTGGCTCGCGGCGGCGCCACGCATCAGCTCGGCCATGAACGAAGCTACGACCGGCAGGAACACGTAGAGATAGTGGAGTTCATCGCTGGCCCGGTGCCCAAGCGCGTAGGTGACGCAGGCGAAAGCGACGAAGATGCCGGTGGCGACCTGCGCGGCCCGCAGCGAATACCAGAACGCGACTGATGGCCGGTTCCTTTGCCAGGAGATCCCTCCGGTGATTCCCGCTATCAGGTTCATGGCGATAACCGCGATGCACAGGGCAGAGTAGGCGGTAAACATCTCAATCCCGCCCAATGGAGTCGGATTTCGGCTTTTTTATGCGAAAAATCACTATGTAACGACTTGATACAAAGTCGGGCCTCTGAGGTGTATAACCCATGGTCAAGGGACAGCCTACGTTCCGCAAAGGACCCACTACTTGCTCCACCAGTACCTCCCAGTTCTCGTCTTCGCAGCCCTCGGCATTCTTGTCGGCGGTGCCTTTGCGACCCTGAACCTGGTTTTGGGGCCGAAGAAAGTCAAGGGTGACGAGTCCAGCGCCTCGATCCGTCAACTCGACCCCTACGAATGTGGGCTTCCCTCAGAAATCTCGAGCACCTTTCGCTTCGGAGTCAGCTTCTACCTGATCGCCATGCTCTTCATCCTCTTCGACATCGAGGTTGTCTTCCTCTACCCGGTCGGGGCGATCCTCAAGTCGACCGATTCGGTTTTCGTGCTGGCCGAAGTGATCCTCTTCGTGGCGCTGCTCTTCGTAGCCCTCGTATACGTCTGGCGAAGGGGGGCACTGGATTGGAGATAGAACGACAGAAGCTCCGCGTCCACGCGCCGCTTGAACAGCCCGGCTCGCCCGAGGAGCTGAGGGCACGCCAGCTCAAGGCGCGAGACATGTTGCGCGGCGACCTGACCGGTGAGGATCTCGACAAGTACGTCGAGGAACGGGTTGTCACGACCACGCTCGAGAAGGTCCTGAACCAGGCCCGCGCCCATTCGATCTTTCCGGCAACCTTCGGCCTCGCCTGCTGTGCGATCGAGATGATGTCCACGGTCTCGCCGAGATATGACATCGCGCGTTTCGGAGCAGAGGCTTTTCGCGCATCGCCTCGCCAGGCCGACCTGCTGATCCTTTCCGGCCGGGTTTCGATCAAGATGGCACCCGTCGTCCGCCGCATCTACGATCAGATGCTCGAACCGAAATGGGCGATTTCGATGGGCGCCTGTTCCTCCTCCGGCGGCATGTTCCAGAACTACGCCGTGGTTCAGGGAGCCGACAAATTCATGCCGGTGGACGTCCATGTCCCTGGCTGTCCGCCTCGCCCCGAAGCTCTGCTTTACGGGTTCACGAAGCTTCAGCAGAAAATCATGGGTAATGCCGACCCGGGATGGCGTTCGCGCTACAACGCGCATGGCACCGAAGAATGGGCCCGGGGAGGCCCGGCTTCCAGCCCGTCCGGGGAAGCCCTGGAAGCCTATGAAAAGGCCCGGGAGGCTCTTGGTGCCTGACGCGCCCGGACTTGAGCTGATCCTCGCCGAGATCAACCGCGAAACTCCCGGAGCCGTACTCGACACGAGCTTTGACCGGGAGCAGGCGGCCCTGATCGTCGATCCCGCCAAGGTGGTCGAGGTCCTGACCTGGCTGAAGGAGACGCCCGGCCAGGAGTACACCTTCCTCAGCTCGGTCCACGGAGCCGATCACTTCCCTCTCACCCCGAGATTCGCCGTCCACTACGAACTCCTCAACCGGGACCGTTACGAACGCCTCCGGGTAAAAGTCGTTATCCCTGACCCTGAGGCGGCCGCTGCAGACGCGCCAAACTTCGCTTCGGATGCGGGGTCCGTTGGGGGTACCCCGGGAACTCCCGGCGAAGTCCGGCCCGGGATGCCCCCCACGAACCCCGCCCCAACCCCCAGCGTTGAGATGGACGGACAACTGTTGCCGGTGGTGCCGTCGGTTGTTGATTTGTTTCCGACCGCAGATTTCCAGGAGCGGGAGGTCTATGACTTCTTCGGGATCGTCTTTGAGGGCCATCCCGATTTGCGCCGGATCCTGATGCCGGAGGATTACCTCGGCTGGCCGCAGCGCCGGGACTTCCCGGTCGGTGGCGAGCCGGTGATTTTCACCCGTGACGAAGTGACCAACCCGGGCTGGTGGCAGTAAATGGCAAGGGTTGAAGACACACTCCACGATCGCGAGGTCCGTCAGGCCGGGTCTCTGCGGGATGAAGAGATCACGGTCGCCGACTTCACCACCGAACTCGCGGACCGGATTCCCGGGGTTGAATTCGAGCTTGAACCGGAGCAGGAGATGCTCACGGTCAACATGGGCCCCCATCACCCGGCCACCCACGGCGTGCTCCGGCTGGTTGTCAACCTCGAGGGCGAAGTGGTCAAGGACCTGAAGCCCGTGATCGGTTACGTCCACACCGGGATCGAGAAATCCTGCGAGCAGATGACCTATTGGAAGGCAATCCCCTTCGTCGAGCGGATGGATTACCTCTCGTACTTCTTCAACATGCAGGCCTATGTCGGTGCGGTCGAGAAGCTGATCGGACTCGAAGTGCCCCGCCGGGCCCAGTACCTGCGGGTGCTTCACATGGAACTGAACCGGCTTCATTCCCATCTTGTCTGGCTCGGGACCACGGCGCTCGACCTCGGCGCAATGGGTGTCTACTTCTACTGTTTCCGTGACCGTGACCGGGTGCTTGACACCTTCGAGATGTCTACCGGCCAGCGGATGCACACCCGGTACTTCCAGATCGGTGGCGTTGCCGAGGACATTCCGGCCGGGTTCGAGCAGAAAGTCCGCTCAACCATCGCACAGCTCAAGATCGGCATCGACCAGTACGAGGCACTCCTCGACAAGAACGAGATCTTCCTGATCCGGACCAAGGATGTCGGCGTGGTTGACCGCGAACGTCTGCTTGAACTCGGTGTGACCGGCCCTCTGCTCCGCGCTGCCGGAGACCCCTGGGATCTACGCAAGGAAGGGGGCTACCTCAGCTATCCGGAGCTTGACTTCGATATTCCGGTCGGCACCGTCGGCGACGGATACGACCGCTACCGGGTCCGGCTGACCGAGATGCGGGAATCGATGAAGATCATCGAGCAATGTCTCGACGGATTGCCGGAAGGGCCCTGGATCGCCGATGACCGCAAGTATGCGCTGCCGCCGCGGTCGGAGCTGTCCACCTCGATGGAATCATTGATCCATCACTTCAAGCTGGTTACGGAAGGCTTCCGGGTCGATCCGGGCGAGGTTTACAACCCGATCGAATCGCCGCGTGGCGAACTCGGCTGTTTCGTGATGGCAGACGGATCCTCGAAGCCGGCCCGGGTTCACTTCCGTGAGCCCTCTTTTGTCAATCTCCAGGCTCTCGCCGACATGACTATCGGTGAGTATGTGGCTGACCTGATCCAGACCCTGGCGATGCTCGATCCGATCCTCGGAGGTATCGACCGATGAGTCCCGTGATGCCTTCGGACTTTGATCCGGAAAACGCAGAACCGGAAGGTTTCGTCTCACCCGGGCTGCCGGTAGACAAGGCCAGCACTTCCGGTCGCCTGCCGATCGGTGATCCGGAACAGATCCCTGATCCGGCCGAGGTTGACATCCCGGATGACCTGCGTGACCAGATCCAGGCGATCGTCGACAAATACCCGGATCGCGATCACAAGGGCAGCCCGAAATCTGCTTCGATCCCGGTGCTCTGGATCATTCAGCGACGCTATGGCTGGTGCACCCCGGAGGGGATTGTCCAGGCTGCCGCCGTGATGCAGGTGACCCCGGCCTATCTCGAGTCAGTCGCTTCCTTTTACGACCTGCTGCGAACCAGCCCCCAGGGTGAGCATCAGGTTCTCGTCTGCACCAACATCGCCTGCTGGATGCGGGGTGGCGACGAGTTGCTCGACTCTTTCTGCGCGAAGACCGGTGCCGACCTGGAAGCCGCCGGTCACGGCGGCGCGCTTTCGGAGGACGGCAGGATTCTGGTTTCCGGATTCGAGTGCCTCGGTGCCTGCGATCTCGCGCCGATGGCATCGGTAGACGAGCGCTACTTCGGTCCGCTGGAGAACGCTGATGCTTCGACCATCGTCGACCAGCTCGAATCGGGCGCCGAAGTCCTGCCGGAAAAGGCACTCGACCGTCGCGGGCTCGCTGGTGGCGTCGCTGACTCAAGCGACCCCCGGGTTGTGGACGGGAAGGGGCCGAACCAGTGAGTGAAGTGAACGGCAACGGCGGAGCAGTTGAAGAAACCCGCGTGCTCCTGCGCCACGCAGAGGACCCAAAGATGGCCAGCCTTGAAGGCTATGAATCCTATGGCGGGTATCGGGTCCTGAAAAAGGCGCTGAAGGAAATCGAGCCGGAGTGGATCGTGGGCGAACTTGAGGAATCAGGTCTTCGCGGCCGCGGAGGTGCCGGGTTCTCGATGGGCAAGAAGGTTTCGTTTTTGCCCCATACCGACGACGCCAAGTACCTCTGCTGCAACGCTGACGAATCCGAGCCGGGAGCCTTCAAAGACCGTGAATTGATGCAGCGCAACCCGCATCAGTTGATCGAGGGAATGATCATTTCCAGTTTCGCAGCCAGCATCGGCCATGCCTTCATCTTCATCCGCGGTGAATATGACGAACAGGCCGACATCCTCGACCATGCGGTCGAGGAGGCTTACGAGGCCGGTTACCTCGGAAACAACATTCTCGGTTCCGGTTTCAATCTGGAACTGGTCGTTCACCGCGGCGCCGGCGCTTACATCTGCGGCGAGGAAACCGCACTGCTCGACGCGCTGGAAGGAAAGCGCGGCAACCCGCGCCTGAAGCCCCCGTTCCCGGCGGTCCAGGGCCTTTACGGCGGTCCGACCCTGATCAACAACGTCGAGACCCTCAGCAACGTCAGTCACATCGTCGCCAATGGTGCCGATTGGTTCAAGAGCTTCGGGACCGAACAGTCACCCGGCACCAAGGTCGTCTCGGTTTCCGGTTGCGTCAAACGTCCCGGCAACTACGAGGTTGAGCTGGGTGTGACCCTCCGCGACCTGATCTTCGGCCTGGCCGGCGGCCCGCTCGACGGCCACGAGATCAAAGCCTTTTACCCCGGCGGTTCCTCCTCGCCGGTCCTGACCCCGGCCGAACTCGACCTGCCCTACTCCTTCGAGGCGATGGCAGAGGCCGGCTCGATGCTTGGCTCCGGCTCGATCATCGTCGCCGACGACTCGGTCTCGATCCCGCGGATGGCCAAGCGCACCTCGAAGTTCTACCGGCATGAATCCTGCGGCAAATGCACCCCCTGCCGCGAGGGAACAAGCTGGACCGACAAGATGCTTGAGCGGGTCTGCACCGGCGAAGCGACGCCGATGGACCTCGACATCATTTCCTCGGTTCAGGACAACATCATGGGTAACTGCCTCTGCGTGCTCGGTGACGCGATGGCGATGCCGGTCAGCTCGATGGTCAAGAAGTTCCGGGACGAGTTTGAAGAGACGATTGCCGAGGAAGCCGCGAAGACCTGGTCGTTTGACGGCCTTGAGGCGGTGGACGGGCAAGAGCCCGGGCCTGGTGGGATGAGTCAGAAAACCCTGCGACGGGAGCGGTTGGCTGGTCGCTCGATCCCTGGCGAGGGTGTCAGCTGATGCCGGCGCCGAAGCAGAACCTGATCAACCTGACGATCGACGGTCGCGAGATCGAAGCGGTCGAGGGCGCGATGCTGGTCGACGCGGCCAAGCTGGGTGACATCGAGATCCCGGTCTTCTGTTACGAACCGAAGCTTGGCGCACCAGTCGGTGCCTGCCGCATGTGTCTGGTCGAGATCGAGGGAATTCCAAAACTGCAGACCGCCTGTTCGACCCCGGTCCGTGACGGCATGGTCGTCCATACCCGCACCGGGCAGGTCAAGGAAGCCCAGAACGCGGTGGTCGAGTTCCTGCTCGTCAACCATCCGCTTGATTGCCCGGTCTGTGACAAGGGCGGCGAGTGCCCGCTCCAGGACATCTCGATGGGCTGGGGAGATGACCGCAGCCGCGTCGTCGATCCTAAACGCCACTTCGAAAAGCCGGTCCAGCTTTCACCGTTGATCGCAATCGACCGCGAGCGCTGCATCCTCTGCTACCGCTGCGCCCGCTTCAGCCAGGAAGTTTCCGAAGATGGCCAGCTCCAGCTACTCGAACGAGGCGCGGATTCGTACATCGGCACCTTTGACGATCGTCCGTACATTGCCCCCTTCCAGGGCAACATCACCGAGCTCTGCCCGGTCGGTGCCCTGACTTCCTACACCTACCGTTTCCAGGCCAGGCCCTGGGACATCGAACAGGGCGGGTCTGTCTGCACCCTCTGCCCGAGCCAATGCAACGTCAGCTTCACGATCCGCGATGAACAGGTCAAGCGGGTGCTCGATCGCCAGAACGACGCCATCGATGATGGCTGGCTCTGCGATCGGGGCCGATACGGCTTCCAGGCCATGTACTCGCAGGAACGCGTAATGAATCCGCTCCGCTATGTGGATGGGCACCCTGCCCCCGCAGGTTGGGGCGAGGCACTGGATATTGCGGCGCTTGGTCTTGCCGCCGCTGACGGACGGGTTGCCGCCCTGGTCGGTGATGCCTCCAACGAAGAAGCTTTTCTCCTTCAGGACCTCCTGCGCCAGGGTCTCGGTTCCAATGACATCGATTCCCGTCAGGCCCGGACCTTCGGTCGCGAACAGCGAATCAGGCTCGATGAGCCCGCCACCCAGGCCAGGCTTGCCGATATCGACCACGCTGATGTCGTGCTCGTGCTCGGAACCGACCCGATCCATTCAGCTCCGGCCTTCGACTTGCGGGTCCGCAAGGCAGTGCGTCGTAGCGGCACCGCACTCGCGGTCGCCACGGAACGGCCTTCGGCGCTCGATGGTGGTGCCACTGAAGTCGACCGGATCGCACCGGGAGATTCCGCCGGCTACCTTGCCGGCCTCCTCGATCAGGTCAGGTCTGGCTCGAAGGAAGGTATCGCCGGCCTGCTTGCGGGTTCAGACCACACCGTGGTCGTTTGGGGTGAACGGATCGGTCGCGGCGAGAACGGGCCGGCGGCGATCGAGTCATTGCTCGAACTTTCTGAGGCACTCGGGTTCGCCGGCCAGGAAGAATCGGGTCTGATCGAGATACCCGATGTCGCAAATGCCCGCGGCCTGCGCGAGGTCGGCTGCCTCCCGGATGCCGGTCCGGGGCTCAGTGCGGTTGATGCCGGACGCGACGTCGAGGGAATCCGTGCCGGTCTCGAATCAGGGGAAGTCCGGGCTGTGGTTCTTTACGGGGTCGATCCCCTTCGCGACTTCCCCGACACTGAAGGTTGGCGCCGCGCCCTCGAACATGCCGATTTCGTAGTCCAGTTCGCGATGGCCTCGACCGACACAACGGAGTTCGCCGATGTGGTCTTCCCGCTCGAATCGCATGCGGAGAAGGACGGGACAATCACGCATACCGAGGGCCGTCTGCAGCGCGTCCGGCCTGCCGCGGCCCGCCCCGGCGATATCCGTGGTGGCTGGCATGTCCTGGCCGAGCTCTCGGCGGCGCTCGGTCACGAAACGGGTGTTCATTCCGTGCCCGAAGCCCTCAAGAAGATCACCGAGACTGTTCCTTTCTACGCTGGTCTCACCGACGCCGAGATCGGCGGCCGCGGCATCAGGTGGCAGGACCGCCCCGCCGCCGGCTCCTGGTCCTTGATCGCTCCGGCGGGGTCCGTTGGGGGCACCGTCGGCCGGACTTCGCCGGTACCTTCAACGGACCCCGCTGATGCTTCAGGCAACGGCGATGAGCTCGTGCTCGGAACGTATCGCGATCTTTGGGCCAACAGCACAACGGACTTGAGCCCCGCGCTCGGCTATTTGATTCCGGCTCAGAGGCTGGAAGTTTCAATTGCTGACGCGGAACGCCTGGAGCTTTCCAAGGGCGATGAAGTCTCCGTCAAGTGCGGTGACAATGAAGTGACCGCCTTCGTTGCGATCCGCGCCGCCATGCCGGAGGGAACCTGCTTCCTGATGGAGGGAACGCAGCACGGCAACGCGAACGTCTTCCAGAACATCGAGTCGGGAAAGCCCGTGGTCGTCCAGATCGGCAAGGCGAGCCCGAAACTGGAAGTGGTGATCGGCAACGGGAGCGGGGGAGAGTAGTGCCAGGTCTTCTCCCCGGGCTGCCCCTGGCAGACACGAACTTCGTTGACGCCACCTGGATCATGATCCTGAAGTCGATCGTGATCTTCCTGGTCCTGCTTCAGATCGTGCCGATCCTGCTGCTGGTCGAACGCAAGCTGCTTGGCCGTTTCCAGCAACGTTACGGTCCCAACCGCGTGGGTCCCTACGGCGTGATCCAGCCGCTGGCGGATGTCGGCAAGCTGCTCTCGAAACAGGCCTTCCGACCCAAGGGTGCGGTCCCGTTTCTCTACGAGCTGGCCCCGGCGCTGACCATCATCTCGGCGGTGATCACCCTGGCGATCCTGCCATTCGGCGATGTCAAAGGCGAAGTCGGCTTTTACGGGATCGACGTACCGATCGGGATCCTCTACTTCTTTGCTTTCAGCTCGATCGCCTTTTACGGACTGTTGCTCGGTGGCTGGGCTTCCGGCTCCAAGTACTCGTTCCTCGGGGCCATGCGCTCCGCCGCCCAGTTGATCTCCTACGAAATCGCGATGGGACTTTCACTGCTCGGCGTGGTGATCATGGCCGGTTCACTCTCCCTGGTGGACATCGTCCGGGCACAGGGGGACATCTGGTTCATTGTCCCCCAGTTCGTCGGTTTCCTGATTTTCATGGTCGGCGGCTTCGCCGAGACAAACCGGCCACCATTCGACCTGCCGGAAGCGGACGCCGAACTGGTCGCCGGTTACGGCACCGAGTACGGAGGAATGCGTTTCGGCTCCTTCATGTTCGCCGAATACATGGAGATTCTGATCGTTTCCGGTATTGCGTCGACCATGTTCCTCGGTGGCTGGATGGGCCCCGGGCCCGGCTGGCTTGACCCGATCTGGATGCTCTTCAAGATGTGGATGCTGGCCATGTTCTTCATCTGGATCCGTGCCACGCTTCCCCGGTTCCGTTACGACCAGTTGATGAGTTTCGGCTGGAAGATCCTGCTTCCCCTCGCAACCCTGAATGTCCTCGTGACAGCAGTACTGGTGGTGGTCACATGAGTATCCGGCCCGAAGAAATCAGAGTAGTTCCACGCGGCCCCGAACCGGGCGGTATGGGCGGCGCTTACCGGGCCTTCGGTGAAACCCTGCGCGGACTCCGGACCACCATGGGCAGGCTCTTCGAGAAGCCGGTCACTATCCAGTACCCGGAAGAAAAAACCCCGGTCTACCCGCGATTCCGCGGTCGTCACAAGCTTCACAAGTTCGAGGATTCCGACCTGGAGAAGTGCGTCGGTTGCTCGCTTTGCGCCGCTGCCTGCCCGGCCGAGTGCATAAGGGTGGTCGCGGCCGAGAACGATCCCGAGCACCGGGTTTCAGGCGGTGAACGCTACGCAGCCGTCTACGAGATCAACCTCGCCCGATGCATCTTCTGTGGTTACTGCGAGATTGCTTGTCCCTTCGACGCCATCACCATGGGTCATGACTACGAAATGGCCGATTACAACCGCTCCGATCTGATCTTCACCAAAGAAATGCTTCTGGCCGATTCGATCGAGAGAACCCCGCTCAGAGGGGAAGGCGAGTAGTGGAAACGATCGCCTTTTTCTTCGGAGCAATCGGTGCTCTTGGCGGCGCGGTCGCTGTCGTTTCGCTGCGGAATCCCTTCTACAGCGTGCTCGCCCTGATCGTCCACCTGGTCTTCCTGGCTGGCATCTTCCTGCTTCTCATGGCCCAGTTCCTGGCCGCTGCGCTGATCGTGGTCTACGCCGGCGCAGTCATGGTTCTCTATGTCTTTGTTGCCGCCTATGTGGGAGGGATCGAAGAGCCGAAATGGGATTCCTCGCCGGAACTCAAGGTGGTAGGTCCGATCCTCGCCATCGCGCTCTTCGTCGTGATCTCGATTGCCATTCTCGGTTCCGGGCTGTCCGCGCTGGGCAGCCCCGGCCCGGACGACGTGCCTTCCGGTTTCGGGACTCCCGAGGCGATCGGCCATCTCATGCTTGAGGATTTCCTGGTCGCCTTCGAGGCAGCATCACTGCTTCTGTTGATCGCGGCTGTCGCGGCGATCGTGCTTGCCGGGCGCCGACGGGACGAACGACGGTCTTTGACCCAAGAACGCAAGGGGCTGGTCGGAGCCGACGAGGAAGCCAACGCGGCAACAGCCGGCCGGGGAGAGGGGGCGTAGATGGACATCGAATGGTTCCTTGTTCTTTCGGCGCTCCTTTTCACCGTCGGAATCATCGGGGTTCTTGTCCGTCGCAACCCGGTTGTGATTCTGCTTTGCCTGGAGCTGATGCTGAGCGCCGGCGCCCTCGCACTTCTCGCATTCAGTCGCATGCTTGGCAACCAGGACGGTCAGGTCTTCGTGCTGGTTGTGCTTGTTGTGGCGGCCTGCGAGGTTGTGGTCGGACTCGGCCTGGTCGTTGCCATGTACAGACGGCGACTGCCCCTTGACGTGGATGAAATGAAGGAGCTCAGGGGATGACCGCCACCTGGGCCTGGCTGGTCCTTCTTTTTCCCCTGCTCGGGTCGCTGACCATCGGGTTTGGTTTCCGTGTCCTGCCCGCTCGTGTGGCCGGGTTGATCGGGATTTCCGCGATAGTGGCGGCCTTCGTCTGTGGCATCTTCGCCCTGGTCGGACTCCAGGGTGAGCCGAGCGAATCGCGTCATGTCGCCGCCAGCCTCTGGGAGTACGCGACGGTCGGAGACTTCCGGATTGACCTCGGGATCTACGTGGACCCGCTTTCGCTGTTCATGGTGCTGGTCGTAACCGGTGTTTCGAGCCTGATCCACATTTATTCGTACAGCTACATGAAGTCGGACGAGGGCTACCACCGCTTCTTCAGCTACCTGAACTTCTTCGTGTTCTCGATGCTGGTTCTGGTGCTCGGCGGCAACTTCATCATGCTGACGATCGGTTGGGCCCTGGTCGGGTTCGCCTCATATGCGTTGATCAGCTACTGGTACCGGCGCCATACCGCGACCAAGGCCGGCATGAAGGCCTTCGTGATCAATGTGATCGGAGACGTCGGCCTCTACATCGCGGCAATCCTGATCTTCAAGAACCTCGGCACCGTCGATTACGGTGCGGTGTTCGAGAAGGCACCCGAGGTCTTCAACACCAATGAGTGGGAAATCGTCGCGATCTGCCTTTGTCTTCTGGTGGGTGCGTTCGCCAAGTCTGCCCAGATGCCGTTCCACACCTGGCTGGCGGACGCGATGGAAGGTCCCACTCCGGTTTCTTCGCTGATTCATGCCGCGACAATGGTCACCGCCGGTGTCTACCTGATCGCCCGTTGCCATCCGCTCTTCGAGCTGGCCCCGACCGCAGCCGATGTGGCGGCCTTCGTGGGGCTGGTCACTCTGCTGATCGCCGGCACCATCGCAATCGCAGTTACCGACCTGAAACGAATAATCGCCTACTCGACCATGAGTCAGATCGGCTACATGTTCGTTGGGGTGGGGATCGGTGCGTACTCGGCCGGGATGTTCCATCTGATGACCCACGCGTTCTTCAAGGCACTGCTCTTCATGGCGGCAGGTTCGGTCATTGCCGCGATGGCGAACATGCAGGACATCGACCGGATGAAGGGCTTCTGGAAGGCGATGCCGTTTACCGCGGCGATGCTGATCATCGGCGCCCTCGCCCTTTCCGGCTTCCCCGGCACCTCCGGCTGGTTCTCGAAGGACGAGATCATCGACTTCGCGCATTTCCGTGGCGGTATGTACGACGTGATGTGGGTCGGCATGCTGATCGGCGCTTTCATGACAGCGATCTACTCGTTTCGGATCATTTTCCGGATCCTTCCGGGCCCGGCCTGCGAAGAAGCGAAATACCTTGAAGAGACCGGTCATGTCGTTCACGGTGAGCCAGTCAACCCCGCCACCGGCGAAAAGGAGGACACGGAGGTCGGCTACCCGGGCGAGGAGCACCACATCGCCGAGCAGGCCGGAGGTATGAAGTTCGCGATGGCTGTCCTGGGTCTGCTCGCCCTGGTCGGCGGCTTCGTCCAGATCCCCGGCGTGACCGAAGTGATCACGAAGTTCCTCGAACCGACTTTCGAGAATTCGCATTTCGCCCACATGCATCCGAGTGTCGGTCAGGCCTGGACCGGCCTGATCGAAGGCGCGATCATCTCGATCGCCGGCATCGCCACAGCCTGGTTCCTTTACGTCAGGCGTCCGGACCTGCCACTCAGGTTTCGCGAGCGCCTGAAGATGATTTACACACTTTGCGTCAACAAATGGTACGGCGACGAGATTGTTGATTTCCTGATTGTGCGCCCGGTCAAGGCCTTCGGACGCTTCGCCAACACCGTCTTCGAGAAGGTCGTAATCGGTGGGGCAACCGCCGGAGTTGCCGGACTGACCCGGTCCGCCGGGGCCGGTGTCCGTGACCTTCAGAGCGGGCTGGTCCGTGGCTATGCCCTGCTGATGGTCTTCGGGATCGTCGCCATTGCCGTCTACTTCCTGATCCGGAGCTTCTGATGCTGAGTTCGATCATCTGGACTCCGCTGCTCTTCGGCCTGATCGGCCTGTTCGTCCCGAAGCGGTTCGTTCCCTGGGTGGCGCTCTTCGGTGCCGTGATCACACTCGGCCTCAGCATCGGAGTACTGGCAGGCTTTGATGCGAGCGGCGGCCTTCAATACGTCACGGATGTCAGCTGGATCCCCGGGCTCGGGGTTGACTACAGCCTCGGTGTTACCGGCGTGACTGTCTTTCTTGTGATGTTGACCACAGTCGCCTGGATTCCCGCGATCGCGTTCACCGGCCTGCGCGGTGTTGACCGGCCTGGTCTCTACTTCTTCATGCTCGCCGCCGGCGAGACAGCCACGCTTGGCGCGTTTCTCGCCCAGGACCTGCTCCTGTTTGTGCTCTTTTTCGATCTGATGATTGTCCCGTTCTACTTTCTGTTCGGCATCTGGGGCCGTGACCGGGGTGGAGACCAGGATCCGGAAGGCAGCCCGGGCCGCGGCAGGGTGAGCGTCCAGTCGGCGACACTGAAGATGATCATCTTCACCCTGATCGGGTCACTTCTGATGCTGGTCGGAGCGATCGCAACAGCCATCACTTCCGCCGATGGCGGCCAGCTTTCCTTTGCGATCAGCGACATCGTCGCCCGCGGCATTCCGGACGGATCCCAGAACTGGATCTTCTGGTTCTTCGCTGCGGCATTCCTGGTCAAGATGCCGGTTTTCCCGCTGCATGGCTGGATGCCTGACGCCTACCGCGCCGCACCGCTCCCGGCTCTGGCCGTCTTCTCGGCGGTGCTTTCCAAGGTGGGTGCCTACGGTTTCCTTGGCATCGTGCTCGAGATCCTTCCCGATGCGGCAGTCCTCTTCCAGACCACCATGCTGATCATCGCGGTTGCCGCGATCATCTACGGGTCCAGCATGGCTTTCACCACGACGGACCTCCGGCTGGTGCTCGGATTCTCGTCGGTTGCCCAGCTCGGCTTCATTCTCGCCGGCGTCTTCGCCCTGAACGAATCGGGTGCCAACGGTGCCGTTCTCCAGATGGTCAATCACGGTCTGGTCGTGGTCCCCGCCTTCCTGATCGTTGCGATGATTGCGGAACGGACCGGAAGCGAGGAACTCGGACCGATGGGCGGACTGGCGAAGAAGGCGCCGGTTTTTGCGGTGATCTTCCTGATCGTCACCATGGCCACGCTTGCGATTCCGGCCTCGGCCAACTTCATCGGTGAGTTCTTCATCCTGAACGGCATCTTTGAAGTGGACCCGGCACTTGCCATCATCGCCTCGTCAGGTGTTGCTCTAGCGGCCTTCTATGCGCTCAGGATGTACCAGCTGACCATGCACAACCCGTTGCCTGTCAGCGCAGATTCGCGGGAGATCTCCCTGCGTGACGCGCTTGTGGTCATCCCGATGGTTGCGATTGTGGTTGCCCTGGCGTTCTCGCCGCAGCTCATCCTCCACGAGTCATCACCCGCCACCGATGACACGGTCGCCGTGGTGAAGGAGATCGCGAAATGACCTTCGATTCCCCGACCATGGACTACGCGGCGCTCTCTCCGATAATTGCCTTGACGACGGGTCTGGTTGTGGTGGTTCTGGCCGCAGTCTTCGACCCGATCAAGCGTTTCGGTCCAGCCCTCGCCCTGGTCGCGCTCGCGACCGCGGCTGGCTGCCTGATCTGGCAGTGGAATGCCGACGTTGACCTTGTCGCCGGTGCGCTCAGGCTGGATGGCCTGGCTGTGACTCTCTCGCTGCTTGCGGTTATCTCTGCTGCGCTTGCGGTGCTGCTTGCGATCGGTGACCCTTCCGAAACCCAGGCCGGACGAAGCGATTGGCTTGCTTTGCTGCTCGGATCAGTGCTGGGCATGGTCATTCTTGCCCAGGCGACGAGCATGCTGACCTTCTTTGTCGGGCTTGAGTTGCTCTCGATTCCGCTCTACGCGCTCTGCGGCACCAACCTGCGGCGTCGTGAATCGCTTGAATCGGGCCTCAAGTACCTGATCGTTGGTTCGGTCGGTTCTGCCACCCTGCTCTATGGGCTTGCGATGGTCTACGGAGCCTCCGGAGCGACCGGGTTCCAGGCGATCGCCGACGGACTCAGGGCGGGTGAGGGCATGCTCGGGGATTCGCTCACCCTGGTCGGAATTGGCATGATCGCGGTCGGTCTGGCTTTCAAGGTCTCGATCGCACCTTTCCATCAGTGGACGCCGGATGTTTACGAGGGCGCACCGACCCCGGTCACCGCTTTCATGGCCGTGGCCACCAAGGCCGCCGCTTTCGCGGTGTTTATCCGCTTCTTCCTGGTGGCGCTGGGGCCGCTGGCTGACCAGTGGGACGTGATGCTTGCGGCCCTGGCTGCTCTCTCGATTGTGGTCGGCAACGTTGGTGCCCTGGCCCAGACCTCGCTCAAGCGGATGCTCGGCTACTCCGGCATCGCCCAGGCCGGGTACATGCTGGCCGGCGTTGTCTGCGCGACGCAGGCCGGGGTGGACGCGCTCGTCTTCTACCTCGCCGCCTATCTGGCTATGAACATCGCCGCCTTCGGGGTTGTGGTGATCCGTGAACGCCAGTCGGGATTCTCCGATGACATCTCGACCCTGCGCGGTCTCGGCCGCGAGAAGCCGATCATTGCGTGGCCCCTGACCATCGCCATGCTGGCACTTGCCGGTCTGCCTCCGACGGCCGGTTTCATCGGCAAGCTGTATCTGATCGAGGCATTGGTCGATTCCGACTGGACCTGGCTTGCGGTGATGATCGCGATCGGCACCATGATTTCGCTCGGTTACTACCTTCGCGTGGTCGCGACTCTCTGGATGACAAGTGCCGATGATGAAGATCAAGCCCTGGAAGCCTCGATCGATACAGCGTCTCTGCCTCCCCAGATCGCCGGGGCCGCCTCGGTTGATCCCTTCGATGACCAGAACGCGGATCGCCGCTGGTATCTGATCGGTCCGGTGTTGATCGCCGCAGCGGCCGCCCTCGTGTTCGGCATCATCCCCCAGCCGCTGGTCGAGTTCGCCCAGCATGCCGGCGACGCCCTCAGCGTCTGGATTTCCTAGGCCCGACGGGATCAACGGCCCTCTTGAGTCTGAGCTCTCCTGGCCGTCTGAACTGAACACTCATCGCCTCTTGAACTGAGCTCTCGCGAACGTGGCCGGGATTTCCGTGAAATGGCAACGTAAATCCCGGCCAGAAGCCGGGTCAGGTGGCAGCAGGTCCCCGCCGCGCTGGTACCGGGTTGTGAGCTGGTGTGGACGGGTGTGGGCAGGGGTCCGACCGGGTTCGTGCTTTCCGGGCACTCCCGGGGTCAGGTGGCAGCAGGTCCCTGCCACGCTGGTACCAGGTTGTGAGTTGGTGTGGACGGGTGTGGGCAGGGGTCCGACTGGGTCTGTGCACACCAAGGACCCCTGCCCACACCCGTCCTTTCGCCACCACCGTGCCCAAAGCCGCATACGGGAAGCCCACCCGGCACACGGAGCACCACCACCTGCTGGAGGCTTAGAGTTGACCGGTGCTCTGGATTCTGCTCGCCATAGTCGGTTCGGTTGCGGCCGGAATCTACGGCGAACACCGCTGGCCGGCCCGGGCCGGGACCGGATCGCGGCGGGGATTGCTGCTGATCCTCTATTTCGTCCTGCCGCCGATCGTATTTTTCAACCTGGTTCACATCGAGCTGAGCTTCGGTGGCGGGGCAGGGATAGCAGCCGGAATCCTCACCTCGGTCTGTGTCGGACTGCTTGCCTGGGCTCTGGCCGTACCGGTACTTAAGCTGGATCGACCGGTAGCTGGCGCAGTCATCTGTTCAGCCATACTCGCCAATACTTCGTATCTCGGCTACCCGATGGTGTATTCCCTGATGGGTGGTGACGCTCTCGCCGATGCGGTGCTTTTCGATGTGGTTGTCAGCTACCTCACCTTGATGATCGGGGCATTCGGGGTTGGGGCGGCTTTCGGCACAAAGGCCGGGGAGGGGTTCCGTGAACGGCTCAAGGCGTTCTTTTTCAAGAATCCGTTGCTGGTTGCCGCCATCCTCGGACTCCTGGCCCCGGAGGCACTTGCACCGGAAGTCGCTGTCGATATTTCGCGGGTGCTGGTCCTGCTGCCTCTGGTCGTCGGTTTCTTCGCGGTCGGCGCGATCCTCACCGAGGAGGTGCGGGACGGAGTGATGAAGATTCCGCCGCGTCCGCACCGCCCACTCGGGGCGGTGATCATCTGCCGGCTGGTCGCGGCCCCCGCTCTTCTCTTCCTTTTTACCCTGCCCTTCAGCGGGGTGCCGGCCTCCTACTATCTGCTCGCCGTGATGCCGACCGGACTCAACTCGATGATCGTCGGTCACGCCTACGGACTCGACCTTCGCACCGCGGCGGAGTCGATCGTCTACACGACCGCGATTGTCCTGCTCGGGGTCGCGGGCTGGGCGATCTTCTTCTGAGGAGCCCACGTTCGGTCTCTGATCTGGGACGATCCGGGCATGATTCACCACGTCGCTCTGGAAGTCGGGCCCGCTGATATGGCAGCCGAAAGTGATTTCTGGCTGGCGGTGGGATTCGAGCCTGTCTCCCCGGCGGAGGCGCTCGGCGAAGGGTTTTCCTGGTTTGAACGCGACGGGAGCCAGATCCACCTGATGAGTACGGGAGTTCCGTCAGCGCCACCCGAGCGTGGCCACGTGGCTGTGGTTGCCAGTGACTTTGGGGCTGCCCTGGAGAGGCTCGAATCAGGCGGGTTCACGGTGAACAAGAGCCGAATGCTCTGGGGTGCCCGTCGGGCGAAAGCAAAGTCCCCGGCCGGTCACGTGGTTGAGCTGATGGAGTTCCCGCCTTCCCCGGCGATGGTCGGTCCATGAGATCAGTTCCTCCGGGGCTCCGACTGCCCCGCCTGGGGTTGATTCTGCTTTTCGTAACGCTCTTTACTGCCTGGGCGGACCGTCCACTCGCCATCGCGGTCGATGTCGAGTCTGCGAGAACCGGCGATTCGACCCCGGTGGTGCTGGTGGTTTTCGACGAGCTTCCAACCGCGAACCTGATGACGGGTGATGGCCGCCGGATCGACGCCCGCCGGTTCCCCAATTTCGCCGCTTTTGCGGAGGGAGCTACCTGGTACCGGGACAACGCAACAGTCGGTGATTTCACTGCCTGGGCGGTGCCGGCAATCTTCTCCGGGAATGCACACGGTATGTACACACTGCCCGTCACGGAGTCCTATCCGGAGAACATTTTTACCTTGCTGGGCCCTGGCCGGCAGATTCACAGCTTCGAGAAACTGACGGAACTCTGTCCCCGTTCCCTTTGCCCCGGCAACGGTCAGGGACGGATCGTCGGTGCTGACAATGCGGTCGATTTCGTGAAACGGAAGTTCGAAGCGTTCGATCCGGTTGAGACGAGCCTCTGGATCAACAACATTCCGGCCGGCCGAAACACGCTCACAGTCGCTCACATCAATTCGCCCCACCAGCCGCTCCGCTACACCCCGGAAGGCAAGACCTATCCGGGAGGTCCGTTGGCGATGCCATCGGACCTGGACCTTGACGGCTGGAGCGTCGATGAAAGCGGGATCGCCTTCATCCAGCAGCGGCATCTGATCCAGACCGGATACGCGGATCTTCTGCTCGGTCGTATCGTGAGAAAAATCCGCAACAACGGTGACTATGACCGCGCGATCATTGTTCTGACCGCTGACCACGGCATTTCTTTCGACCCTGAAGAACTGCGCCGGGATGCCACCGCAGGCAACGTCGGGGCGGTAGTAAATCCCCTGTTGATGGTCAAGTATCCGAGGCAGAGGAGCGGCGTGGTTTCGGGATTGGCAACCCAGTCGATCGACATCCTCCCGACAATCGCGGACTGGATCGGAGCTCAGATGCCCGAGACCGACGGCGTTCCGGTGAATGAGATCCCGGAGAACCGTCAGATCAAAGTCGAGCGTTACCTGAAAGAACCACTGGTCACCAACGTCGAGGACATCCGTGCAGATCGCAGTGAAGTCATCGCTGACCAATTCAGCCGGCTTGGGTCCGGTTCACTTTGGCAACTTGGTCCGCGGCCGGGACTGATCGGCCAGAAACCCGGTCCCGTTCCCCGTTTCAGGCATGGGAGCGCAACACTGTTCGCACCCTGGAGAATCGAAAATGCCGACCGGGACCGCGATCAGGTGCCAGCTTTGATTTCCGGGGTCCTTGAGGGGATGGAGTCTGGTGACCTTGTCGCGCTCGCCTGGAACGGCCGGATCGTCGGGACCACGCGAGCCTTCAGTCACTCAAACCGGATCAGGTTCGGTGTGATGGTGCCACCATCGGTGATGAAGCGGAGCCGGAACAGGGTTGACCTCTACACCAGTGGACCGCAGGGGAGGCTCCGCCAGCTCCCTCTGGACTGAGGTCTACATAACCCGGCACGCGACCGTCGGACCCGCCTGTTAGGTTCGGCGGGTGCGCTACCCGATAGAGAGTTTCACTCCGGAGGAGGAGCGGTTGCTCGCTCCTTACTTCACGAATCTTGATCAGCCGGTTTTCGCGCTCACGAATTTGCCAGAAACGGTCAAGGGAGCCCTGTTCGCCCGCTATTCACGTTACGGCGGAACCCTGCGCCGGCTCTATCTGGACGAGTTCGCGGCTGATGCTGTTGCTGCTGACCCGAACGGTCGCCTCAAGCCTTTCGACGGGGAAGAAGGACAGCGTGCCGCGAAGCTATACGAAAGCGTCTTTGTTGGTTTCGGGGATGATTCGATCGCTCAGCTGGGCGGAGCCCACGTTGCCTGCGAATGGGTTTCGAACATCCTCACCAAGGTTCTTCAGCGTGGGCGTCTCGCCGCCTACCTGGAGCAATCGACCCGCTACATCGCCTATGACCAGGAAATGCCCGGCGGTGGCTATCGCTACTTGGGTGGCGATGCTCTCGACGGTCAGTTCGCCTCGGCGATGGACGAGATCTTCCGGATCTACTCGGAATCGCTGGCCGAAGTCGAAATCTGGGCCGCCAACCGCTGGCCCCGTCGTGACGACGAGCCGGAAGGACCGTGGCGCCGCTCGATCAAGGCAAAGTCACTGGACCTGCTGCGGGGCCTGCTGCCTGCCGCGACCCTCAGCCACGTGGGCATCTATGCCTCCGGCCAGGCCTGGGAGCAGCTGCTTTTCCGGATGATGGCTTCACCGCTGCCGGAAGCCCGGCGCTTCGGGGGAATGATCCTCGATGAGCTGAACAAGGTGATTCCGAGTTTCGTTTCCCGGGTCGGCCGGCCCGATCGCGGTGGTGAGTGGATTTCTTTCCTCGAGGAGCGCCGGCAGACCACCGAGAACTGGGTTGAACGGCTCGGGCTGGCAGACCGTGACCGGGAAGATTCGGGTCCAACCGTTGAGCTGACCCGTGTCCACGGCACCGAAGACGACCTGCTTTCCGCCTGTCTGTTTGAGGAAGCGGATGCTTCGGAATCGGCGATCAGGGAGAGGATCGCAAGGCTCGATTCCGGCGAGCGTGAGCAACTGATGGCGGCGATCGTCGGTGAACGCCGTAATCGCAGGCATCGCCCCGGTCGCGGATTCGAATCGGTCAGCTACCGATTCGAAGTCGTCTCCGACTACGGCGCCTTCCGTGACCTTCAAAGGCACCGGATGCTGACCTGCCAGTGGCAGACCCTGACCCCTGATCTCGGAGCTGGCGTGCCGGATGAAGTCATTGAGGCCGGGGCAGGAGGAGCCTATGAACGGGCACTTGAGATATCCCGAGGGGAGTATGAGCGGCTTCGGGAAGCAGGTCATCCGGAGGCGGCGCCCTATGCCCTTTGTCTCGGCTACCGGATCCGATATGTGCTTGACCTGAACGCACGTGAGGCGATGCAGCTGATCGAGCTCAGGTCCGGGCGGGAGGGTCACCCCACTTATCGCGCCGTCGCCCAGGCGATGCATGACGAGATCGCCGAGGTCCATCCTTCCGTCGCAGGCGCCATGGTTCACCTCGACACTTCGATGGAACCGCGACTCGAGCGGATGCTTTCCGAGATCCGGACGCATCACAAGCAACTCGCCGCGCTCGAGACCTCCAAGGCCCCTCCAGGCTTCTCTGAGCTCGGCTAACCGGTCCGTTAGCCTGTCCGGATGCTTACCGCCCGCCTTCCCCGCGCCTTGCCCTGCGGGCTCTCTTTTCTGCTGTTGGCCCTGATCGTGGTTTTCGCAGCATGTTCATCCAACCCTGACCAGTCCGAGGCGAAAGCGGCCCACTGGCAGCCGAAGCCGACCACCGCGGCCTGGCAGTTTCAGCTTCAGGGCAGGATCGACACATCGATCGATGCGCCGGTCTATGAGATTGACGGGTTCGACGTTTCCAGGGCCACGGTGAAGAAACTTCATTCACTTGGCCGAAAAGTCATCTGCTACATCGATGTTGGGAGCTGGGAGACCTATCGTCCTGATGCGAACCGCTTCCCGAAATCAGTGATCGGCAAGGTTTACGACGGTTATCCGAACGAACGCTGGCTGGACATCCGGCGATTCCGAAAGTTCGCCGAACCGTTGAAGGACCGGATCAGGATGTGTGCCCGCAAAGGATTCGACGGGCTCGAGCCAGACAACATCAACGGCTGGGAGAACCCGACAGGGTTTCCGATCACCGCCAGGGACCAGCTCGTATTCAACCGCTGGATCGCCCGTGTTGCCCATCGCAACGGACTTGCTGTCGGACTCAAGAACGACGGACGCCAGGCCCGCAAACTGGTTGGTGATTTCGACTTCGCGGTAGTTGAACAATGCTTCCAGTACCACGAATGCGGACAGTTCCTGCCCTTCATCCGGGCCGGCAAGGCGGTCTACTCCGTCGAGTATGAACGTCCACTTTCGGCCTTCTGCGCCCGTGCCCGGAAGCTCGGGTTCAGCTCGATCGGCAAGGAATATGACCTGTTCGCAAGGCCCTGGCGCCCCTGTCGCTAGTTCCCGGTTCGCCGAAGAACACATTTTCCAGTCGAAGTGATGGATTCGGGAGAGCTGCCGAAGGGGTCCGGCTGAGGCGAAGCGGACCCTTTCAAACTGGTTATTTCGTCATTCGATCAGATCGATCAGGCCGGCTATCTCATGGTCGGGGGTGATCTTCGTGCCGGGATCATGGGCATCGTTTCCGGCGACCAGGATTCCATCCAGCCCGGCATTCCGGGCCCCGCCGACATCGGTATCCAGGCGGTCGCCGACCATCGCGACTCTCGACCCTTCAGGCAAACCGAGTCGTTTGATGCCGAGCTCGAATATCGGCCTTTCCGGTTTGCCGGCGACCACGGCTTGCCTGCCCGAGGCGGTTTCGACCGCAGCCACGATCGCACCGGTTCCCGGCCAGGGCCCGTCCGGCATCGGCATGGTCGGGTCCTTGCCGACCGTCGCCAGAAATGAACCGGCCCGGGCAGCCATCGAGGCAGCCTTCAGCTCGTCGTAGTTGAAGTGTGGGTGGCCGGTAACGAGGACTGCTTCTGCTTCCTGCCAGCGGTCAGCCGCTAGCCGTTCGAATCCCGCTTCGTTCACCTGCTTCAGAAAGCCGTGAGTGCCGATCGCATAGACCTTCCCGCCATCACCGATTTCGCGTCGGGCCAGGTCAAGCAAGGTGATACCAGCGGTGACGACACGGTCCGGGTCGGCGTCAATCCCCTGGTCCCGAAGGGTCCGGGCCTGTTCGGCCGGAGCGATCCGGGGGCTGTTGGTGACGAAAACGGTTGGCTTCCCGGCCTCCGCCAGCGCTGTAAGAGCTTCGGCCGCCCCGTCGATCGGTTCATGGCCAAGCCAGACCACCCCGTCGAGATCCACCAGAAAGCCATCGTATGAGTCGGCGATTGCCACGGAGCGATTCTGTCATCTGGGTGGCCAAAGCTCCGGCAGGGCAGCGCCGGGTGATGGGCACTACTAGAGTTGCGGCATGAGTCTGTCCGCCAGGAACGGCAGTACACCGCGTCCCGTGACGGTTCTTGTGGCTGGAGGAACGATCTCGATGACCGGTGAATCCGGTGCCTCCCCCGAGCTGGATGCAGAGGCCCTCCTGTCCACGATCCCGCCAAATATCGACGTTGCCGGACTCAAGGCCGAGACACTGATGAACCTCCCCAGCGCGCACCTGACGCTGGCAAACCAGCTTGAGATTTGCCGGCGAGCCCGCGACACCGCCCGCCGTGGAATCGGAGTCGTGGTGACCCACGGAACCGACACCCTGGAAGAGACCGCGATGCTCTGCGATGTCCTCCACGACGCGGAGGCTCCGATCGTCTTTACCGGAGCGATCCGGCCCGCTTCCAGCCCTGGTGCGGATGGTCCCGCGAACCTGGTAGATGCGATCAGCGTTGCCGCCTCGGATGCGGCCGCAGGCACCGGGGTGCTGGTCTGTTTTGGCGGCGAGATCCACCATGCCCGTGGTGCCCGGAAAACGGACACGACCTCCCTCGTGGCCTTCTCCTCCCCCCAGACCGGACCGCTTGGGCGGGTGACAGAGGGACACCCGACGATCTGGTCGACGGTTCCGAGGAATCCTTCGCTCGACCCGCCCCATCTCGATGGCCGGGTGCTCGTCGTTCCGACCAGTGCCGGCGATGATGGTGCCCTTGCCCGGGCTGCGCTATCCACTGACCCGGATGGCGTCGTGATCGGAACCCTGGGCGCGGGCCATGTCTCGCCGCCCATCCTTGAGCTTTGGGCTCAGGCAGCCGAACGGATTCCGGTCGTGGTCTACTCACGACCGGAACGGGGAGTGATCCTCAACGCTACGTATGGATACCGCGCATCCGAAGCGGACTTGCGGGAAACGAACGTGATTCCAGCCGGCTTTCTTTCACCCCAGGCTGCCAGGATGAAGCTGCTCGCCTGCCTCGCCTCCGGTCTGAATGTGGACGAGATCCGCTGGGCCTTCGGTCAGGACGATGGCTAGAAGGACAGGCCGGGTCTCCGTCTTTGGCCGGGGCCCGACCGTGGCCGGTCCGGGATCGGCCGCCGCGGGTTTGCGGCCGACACCGGCCGGACCCGCACTGATCTTCAGACCCGCACTGATCTCCAGTCCGGTCCTTTCGCGAAGTTTGACCACCCCTACCGGGAATACCCTCTGAATATGGCGGCCAACGAGCAGGAACCCGGCGGGCACGGATACTCGGATCACAAGGATGCTGTTGTGAAGCGTCTGCGGCGGATCGAGGGTCAGGTCCGCGGGGTTGAATCGATGATCGAAGACGACCGCTACTGCATCGACATCGTCACCCAGGTGACCGCGATCCAGGCGGCCCTGGACAAGGTCGCTCTCGAACTTCTTCAGGATCACGCTGCCCATTGTGTGGTCGGGGCCAGCCCGGAGTTGCAAAGTGAACGGACCGAGGAACTGATGGCCGCGGTCAAACGACTCTTGCGGCACGGCTGAGAATCGATCCGGGGCTGGGAATCGATCTCACGAAACTGTTCGCAGGGTCGTCTCAGTAGCTGTGACGGGCAAGAGCAAAAAGTCGGCAGGGCCGCCACCTTTCGAGGTTGCTCTTGAGCAGCATGGCCCGAAGGTCCATGGGTGGCTTGTCGCCCGGATGGGACCGGAACGGGCTGACGATGTTTTCCAGGAAACGATGCTGGCCGCGCTTCGGGCATGGGACCAGGCGAATCCGGAAACGCTGCGACCCTGGCTTTTCACGATTGCGAGGAACAAGGCGATCGATGAAGACCGCCGCGCAGTCAGGCGTCCCGATCCGCAAGCGGAACCTGATGCCTGGCCATCGGATGAAGTCACCGACCGGCTGGAAGATCCGGTCTGGGATGAAGTCATGGCCCTTCCTGAAAAGCAGAGAGCAGCTGTGACCCTCCGGTTTCGTGGGGACTTGACCCATCGCGAGATCGGCCTTGTCATGCGGACGTCGGAAGGAGCCGCGAGACGAAATGTGTTCGAAGGGCTTAGAAACCTTCGCGAAAGGATCAACGATGAATGAACTGGAGAACAGGCTGTCGGAGGTCCCCACAGATACCTGGGGCAGCCTGCGGGAGCGCTTGCTTGAAGAGGCAGCCGGACAGGATCTGCTCGACCTTGCCTACGAACGGCATGATTCCCCGTTCGGGACTTTGCTCGTGGTCGCGGGGCCCCGGGGGATCCTGCGGATAGCCCTTGCCACCGAAGATGAAGCAGAGGTTCTGCATGATCTTGCAGCACGTGTGTCGCCGAGGATCGGTCGTGTCGGCCAGAGCGCGATAGCCACGGCCAGAACGCAACTCGACCGTTACTTCGACGGTCGACTCCGGGATTTTGAGCTGCCCCTTGACTGGCAACTGACCAGGGGATTCCGACGGGAAGTTCTGAAGCAGACCGTGGCCATTCCATACGGCTCCACTGCCAGCTACGCGGAGGTGGCGAACCAGGCCGGAAACCCACGTGCGGTCAGGGCGGCCGGATCGGCCCTGGCAACGAACCCGCTGCCGATCATCATTCCTTGCCACAGAATTCTGCGCTCGGACGGGACCACAGGCTCCTACCTGGGAGGATCCCGGATGAAGGAAGCCCTGCTCGCGCTGGAGCAGGGCGGCGCAGACTAGGAGGCGTTGCGAATCGCTTCGAGCAATTCGCCCTTGTTCATTTTCGAACGACCATTGATTTCGAGTTCTGTCGCCATCTCATAGAGCTCGGCCTTGGTTGATTTCTCGTTCACGGTCGGGGTGAAGAGGGCCTGGGCGGGAGGGGCAACGGGAACGTCCCGGGCGGAACTCGCTTCTGTTCCGGCAGGGCTGGTCGGGGCTTTTGCAGTCGACGGCTTTCCGGTCGGCTTCCCGGGCTGGGCATTGTCCCGCTGGACCTGCCGCCAGGCCGCTACAACTACGGCGGTAACTCCGGCGATTCCGATTGCGACTTTCTTTTTCACTGGTTCTACCATCCGCGACTGGGAAAAACGGGACTGATTACGCGGCGAACTCTACCTGCAGAGTTCTTTTGGCCTTAGTCTCGCCACGTGAAGACTCTTCTCACCGCGGTCTTCGTGACCGCAGCAATCTTGCCGACGCTACATCCGACCGCGACTGCCGAACCGACCTCGACTTCAGACTTGCCCGGCTCGGCTGGCGCGCGCGAGCTACCCCCGGTTTTCCGGGGGGAAATCGTGCGCCTCGACCGCAACCTGAGACAACGCATGACCGGCTCCTCCTGGCATCCGGGATGTCCGGTCCCGCTTCGTGACCTTCGGCTCCTGAAGCTGCGGGTCCGGAACTTCGAAAACGAGGTCAAACGTGGTCGCCTCGTCGTTCACAAGACGGCCGCATCTCGCATGGTCAATGTGTTTCGTCGCCTTTTCGAGGCTGGCTTCCGAATTCGTCGGATGCAGTTGGTGGACGCGTTCGGGGCCGACGATCACCGTTCCATGAATGCCGACAACACATCCGCCTTCAACTGCCGCGAGGTGGCCGGACGCCCCGGTGTGTGGTCACGGCACGCTTTCGGCAGGGCGATCGATGTGAACCCGGTCGAGAATCCTTACGTCTTCGGCAGCCATGTCTCGCCGCCGAAGGGTCGGCCTTTCGCCGTCCGATCACCCCGCCGCAGGGGAATGGTCAATGAGGGCGGTCAGGTGGTCAGGATTTTTGCGTCGATCGGATGGGAGTGGGGAGGCAACTGGTACGGCGCGAAGGATTACCAGCATTTCTCGGCGTCCGGGGATTGAACCGGCTCTCGCCCGGTTAGTATCGGGACGAACTGTCGCGCTGAGTTCGTAAGCACCGCTTCGATTAAGGAGTGCGACCCGGATGAAAGCGGGTGCGATGGAAATGTCTGAGGTGGTGACAGAAGTCGGTCACGGCACCGCGGTCAGGTTTGGCCTTTCCGCCGGTGAAACGATTCGAATCGAAACTCCGGATGGCTCCCAGGGCGGGGATTTCAGTTTTCCCGGTTTTGATCAGGGATTGACCAGAAACAAACTGGGCTGGAAGCGCTTCGGCCGACCGTGGCTGGTCTATTCGGCTGAAACCGGTGATTCTCTTTTCGACGTGGATGGTGAGGCGACCTTCGAGGTCACTTCGATGGCTGGCGAAGGAGTTGCGGACATCATGTATCCCGGCTGCTGGGATGAGGTCTACCCTGACCGTCGTCAGGGCTGCCAGGACCTGATTTCTGCGGCCCTCGGGATCGAACGCCGTGAGCTTCAAGGCATGCTCTCTTTCTTCATTGGCTTTGCGGCAGATGAGGTCGCCTACCGGGGACTCGCGGGAGTCGATCTCCAGCCGGGCGATCACCTCGAATTCCTGGCTCTGCGTGACGTGGATTGTGCAGTGTCGGCCTGTCCCGACACCGGGATACCGGGTTGGCGACCGGGCAGCCTCCGCGTTGTAGTGATTTCGCCAGGCCGAACAGGAAGCGGGGAGCCTGGGGCATGAGTCGTCAGGAAGGTTTCCGTCTGGCAGTTGCCCAGCCTTCGGTGGGGGAGGACAGGCCTGAAGAGTCCAGGGTCCTCGACTCTACGGCGATGATCCGTGAAGCAGCTGAAGCCGGGGCGGAGCTGCTGCTTTTCCCGGAGAGCTATCCGGGTCCGATAACCGCGGGACTTGGCTTTGATGCGGGGCCGGAGATCGCTGCGGCATGTAAGGACGCAGGCATTGCCGCCTGTTGGGGACGGGTCGAGCCGTCCGGCGATGGCCGGTATTTCACGGTGGTCCATCTCACCGACCGCAACGGCAGGCGGGCTGGGCGATATGTCCGGAGCCACCCGGCCACCGGCGATGTCCATCCGGTGCTTTCAGGGGCCCCGATGGCCCCGGGGCCGGCACTCGGTGTCTTCGTGCTTGGCGGCTTGAGATTCGGGGTGGTCGTTTGCTCGGAGCTCTGGAATCCGGAGATTTGCCGGGTTTTGGCTCTGCGTGGTTGTGAGATATTGCTCGCTCCCGCTGGTGGAGGCTTCCACCGGGTGGCCGGGAACTGGCAGCTTCTGGCGAGGGCCCGCGCGGTTGAGAACGAGTGTTTTGTCGGCCTGACCCAGCAGCTCTTTGGTGATGAGGCAGGGTCTGCCCTGATTGCCGGGCCGGAGGGTGTGCTGGCTTCCGGGGCGGGGTCGGGCCTGTTGGTCGCTGACCTCGACCTCGGTCGTGCACGTTGGCTCCGGTCGAATGACGATTCGATGCAGCAGCCGAAACCGTTCAGTTCGCTACCCGGCCTGCTCCGGGCCCGCCGCCCCGAGCTCTACCGGGAGCTAGGGGAGCAATCGGATGGTCTCTACGACTACGAAGAAGCCAGCAGGCAGAGCCAAACCGCGAAGCCAAACCGCGAAGGTTGTGGTCCGAAACACAGCCACCGCGACCGGAAGCACAACGAGATTGAAGATTCGGCCAAATAGCGCTCCTTTCTTCACTCCAGGTGCCAAAACAAAGAGAGGGTCCCGGATTTCTCCGGGACCCTCGCAAACCAGTCAAGCCTATGGTCAGATCAATATCTGCCGTCAACCACAGTGCCCGGTCAACCACGGCACCCGGTCAGCTACGGCGCTTGATCAACCACAACCTGTGTTGTTTCCGCAGCTGCTGCAGGTGTAGCAGGCGCCTGTGCGCTGCATCATGCCGCCGCACTGGTCGCAGGCCGGACCGAGCTCTGCTGCCCCCGGGGTGATGTGGAGCTTGGCTGGGACGACCGGGACATCATCCGTCAGCGCAGACCCGGCCGGGACCGAACTGCCGCCGGCATCGGGCACAGCCGCTTCGGCCGCCGGCGCCGAACCGCCGCTCCCGCTGCTGGCTCCACCGTTGTCCCCGTTGCTATTCCCGCCATTGCCCTGAGCCTGGCCGTTCCCGCTTCCGTTGGCGATATTGAGTCCGGCGTTCTCGGCTTCCTTCCGGCTGCGGACCTCAGGGGTCATGATCCCCTGCTCCTCGAGGAAGTCAGGGTCATTGATGAACTGGGAAGCGAGCCAGCGCATGATGTAGTCCGGCATCGACTTGGCGAAGGGAATGTCGGGGTTGCCGGTGATTCCCTCCGGGTCAAACCGCATGTAGCTGAACTTGTTGACGAACACTTCCAGCGGCACCCCGTACTGCAGGCCGAGTGAGATCGCAGTTGCGTAGGCATTCATCATGCCCCGCATCGTCGAACCTTCCTTGCCGATATCGGTCAGGAAGATCTCGCCGACCGACCCATCCCTGTATTTGCCGGCCGTGATGTAACCCTCATGGCCTCCGACCGAGAACTTGTGGGTGACTGAATCCCGGGTCTTCGGCATCCGGTGCCGGACCGGTCCGGCCGGGGGAGCTTCCGCCTCGGCTTCCTTCTCCTTGTCCTTCTGGGCGTCGGTACGGAGAGCCTGGGCTGTCTTCGAGCCGTCCCGGTAGATCGCCAATGCCTTGAGTCCGCCTTCCCAACCGCGGGTGTACGCATCCGCGATGTCCTCAACGGTCGCATCATTCGGCATGTTGACCGTTTTCGAGATCGCCCCGGAAAGGAAGGGCTGGGTCGCCGCCATCATGTCGATATGGCCGGTATGCGAGATTGCCCGCTCGCCAACTGCGACATCGAAGACCGGCAGGTGCTCTTCCTTCAGGGCCGGGGCTCCGACAATCGTGCCGTGCTCGTTGATGTAGGCCTCGATCTGCCCGATTTCCGACTCCGAATAACCGAGTGTTTGAAGGGCCAGTGGCACCGACTTGTTGACGATCGTCATGTTGCCGCCGCCGACCAGTTCCTTGAACTTGACCAGAGAGAAATCCGGCTCGATGCCGGTTGTGTCGCAGTCCATCAGGAAGCTGATCGTCCCTGTCGGGGCCAGCACCGTCGCCTGGGCGTTGCGGTAGCCGTGCTCTTCACCGGTTGCGACGGCCACATCCCACTCGGTCCGGGCCGCGTTCAGCAGCTCATCGTGGACACCGTCACCATTGATCTCGTATGCCGCGTCGCGATGCATTCGCATCACATTGTTATGCGGCTCGCGGTTCAACTCGTAGGCGTCGTAAGGACCCATCGCGGCCGACACTTCGGCTGACCTGCGGTAGGCACGGCCGGTCATCAGCGAGGTGATCGCTGCGGCCACGTTCCTGCCCTCATCCGAGTCATAGGGCATGCCGTTCGACATCAGAAGCGCACCGAGGTTGGCGTAACCGAGGCCGAGCTGACGGAAGGCCCGGGCGTTATTCCCGATTTCCTCCGTGGGGTAGCTAGACGGACTGACGACGATCTCCTGCGCGAGGAAGACCGTGTCGACGACAGCCGAAAATCCCTCAGTGTCGAAGCTTCCGTCCTCGCGACGGAACTTCATCAGGTTGATTGACGCGAGATTGCAGGCCGAATCATCAACGTGCATGTACTCCGAGCAGGGGTTCGAGGCGTTGATCCGACCCGATTCCGGGCAGGTGTGCCACCGGTTGATGATCGTGTCGTACTGGATGCCCGGATCGGCGCATTGCCAGGCAGCATCCGCGATCTTGTTCATCAGGTCACGGGCCGAAAGGGTCTTGGTGACTGAACCGTCAGTCCGGGCAAGCAGGTTCCATTCGGCATCGTCAGCGACCGCCTTCATGAACTCGTCCGAAACCCGGACCGAGTTGTTGGCGTTCTGGTACTGGATCGAGGTGAAACCCTCACCGTCGATCGACATGTCGAAGCCGGCATCACGCAAAGCGCCCGCCTTCTTCTCCTCGTCGGCCTTGCAGGTGATGAAGTGCTCGACGTCCGGATGGTCGACATCGAGGACGACCATCTTGGCCGCGCGACGGGTCTTGCCGCCGGACTTGATCGTGCCGGCCCAGGAGTCGGCACCGCGCATGAAGGAGACCGGGCCGGAAGCGGTGCCGCCCTTCTTCAGCGGTTCCATCGAACCACGGATGTTGGAGAGGTTGATGCCGGATCCGGAGCCGCCGCGGAAGATGTTGCCTTCCTTGGTGTTCCAGCCGAGGATCGACTCCATGGTGTCCTCGACGGAGAGGATGAAGCAGGCCGAGCACTGCGGTGACTCCTCGAAACCAACGTTGAACCAGACCGGCGAGTTGAAGGCGACTTCCTGGTGAAGCAGGGTCGCGGTCAGCTCGGCCTCGAAAGCGTCAGCATCGGCGTCGGAGGCGAAGTATCCGCCGTCGCGACCCCAGTTGGCGATCGTCCCGGAGACCCTGCCAATCATCTGCTTGACCGAGTTCTCACGATCCGGTGAGCCCATCTGGCCCCGGAAGTACTTCTGGGCGACGATGTTCGTCGCGTTCTGCGACCAGGACTTGGGAAACTCGACCCCGCGCTGCTCGAAAGCAGGCTTGGCCGGATCGCCAATGATCGCGTCGCGGAGCTCCCACTCGACCTGGTCGAAGGGGTGGATTCCTTCAGTGGTCAGGCGACGCTCGACAACCACCCCGTTGGGGTTAACACGGGTTGACTCGGAAACTGACTGGGACATACTCTGGCTCTCTCCTCACTGCTCGGGACGACTGGTTCTGCTTACGACTGGCAATTCGTGAATCTCACTGACTGGGTGATGCGGTCTGACTGGTGCTGTGGTGTTGCCTTGCTGCGGTACTGCGGGTGTTTCGAAGTTCAGTTCCGGCTGAGCTGAGAGCTCAACCGGTCAAGTTCCGCCTGGACATCCTCGACGCCGAGCTGGCGGTATACAGCGGCGAACTGCAGGTATGCGACCTGGTCGATCCGCTTGAGGCCCGCGAGGCACATGTCGCCGATCCGGGCCGCTTCAATCTCTCCGCCGTCACGGACGGCGACCTTTTCGATCCGGTCGACCAGGCCATCGATCGCCTCCGGCCGGACCGGTCGCTTGTGCGAGGCGCGCTCCAGCCCTCCGCGCAACTTGACGCGGTCGAAGGGCTGGCGCCCGCCATCCCGCTTGATGACGAACAGGGCCTGTGCCTCATACCGCTCGTAAGTGGTGAAGCGGTGATCGCAGCTGGAGCACTGCCGCCTTCGGCGCACAGCACCCCCCTCCTCGGAGCTTCGACTCTCGAGGACACGACTACCCTGATGTCCGCAATGCGGGCAACGCACATGGCAAATTATACTAGGAATGGCGTCGGACACCTTCTTGGTACACCATATATAGCGTTTCAAAATTATGTTCATTCCGCGATTTGCGGGATCGACACACCAAGTGCTCCCCACACACATGCGGTTTCGGGTGATCGGTACGATGGTGGGCAGTGAATGACGGCAGGGAAAATTGTGAATCCGGTCAGGGTGAGGACGCTCCGCAGAAGGACAGCACCATCGCCCGTGCTGCCGCCGCGCGCGAAGCTGCGGTCGAACGCGCCGGACTCGCCCGCGAGGCAGCCGTGGAACGAGCGGGAATCGCGCGTGACGCCGCGGTTGAGATAGCCGGCAACGCCCGCGTCGCCACGGTCGAGAAAGCCGCCGCCGTCAAGGAAGCTGCGGCCGAATCGATCAAGGCGATCAAGCCCAGGTTCCGCGGGGTCTCCCACGAATGGGCTTTCTTCCTCTCGCTTGGTCTCGGAATCTCTCTGCTGATCCTCGCCGACACACCAAAGAAGTCCCTCGCGGTCGGGATCTACGTCATCTCCCTTTGCGCCCTCTTTGGAACAAGCGCTCTCTACCACCGGATCAACTGGAAGTCGGTCAAATCCCGGATGCTGATGCGCCGGCTTGACCATTCGATGATTTTCCTGCTGATCGCCGGCACGGTGACGCCCTTCGCCCTGCTCACCATGCACGGAACCTGGTCGACCGCCATCCTGATCGCGGTCTGGTCGGCGGCGGCTCTCGGCATCGTGGTCGAACTGGCCTGGATCCACTCGCCGAAATGGGTCAGCGCCCTCATGTATGTCGCGGTCGGCTGGATCGGTGCGGTCGCTTTTCCCCAGATCGTCGGCACTGCCGGTGTCTGGGCCGGGATGCTGATCGCGACCGGCGGCCTGCTTTACACAGCGGGAGCTGTCGTCTATGCGACCGGACGCCCCAACCCGAGTCCGACCTATTTCGGGTACCACGAGGTCTTCCACCTCTTCGTGATCGGCGCCGCAGCCCTGCATTTCGCGGCCGTCGCCATGTTTGCTCTCTGATGATCGCCCGGACTGCCAGTTGACCTACGGCGGTGCCTCCGAATACAGCGGACCCCCCGAATGGTCGACATTCGCGGTCGGCGATCACTGGATCCGCATGTGTCAGGCCGGACCGCATCAAGGTTCGGAAGCGGTCGTTTTCATCCACGGCAACCCCGGATCGGCCTCTGACTTCACCGCCCTGGTGAGCGAAGCCGGACTGCTACGACGGGCGATCGCACTCGACCTGCCCGATTTCGGCGAATCGATCGCCGCCCCGGGTTTCACCCATACGCTGGATGAGTACTCAGCCTTCGTCGGTGACGCATTGGAGGCACTCGGCATCCGCCGGGCCCATTTGGTGCTACACGATCTGGGTGGTCCGATCGGCCTGAACTGGGCGGCATGGCACACCGGCCGGATCGCCGGAGTAACCCTGATCAACACCGGCGTCCTGGCCGGTTACAAGTGGCATCGAACTGCGCGGGCCTGGCAGACGCCTTTGGCTGGCGAAGCCCTGCAGGCGATCACCTTCCGATCCGCTTTTCGCCGGACGATCTCGAAGCAGGAGCCTCGCGGATTGCCTCGCGAGTTCCTCGACGGGATGTATGACAACTACGATCGCCGGACCCGTCGGGCCGTGCTTGACCTGTACCGGGATCTGAAAAAGATCGGCAGCACCTCGAAGGATCTGATCCCGAAGCTTGCCGCGGCCGACCCGCCCTGCCTCGTGATCTGGGGTGCCGGTGACCCCTACATCCCGGTCGCCTTCGCCGACCGTCAGCGCAGTGCCTTCCCCCGGGCCCAGGTCAACATTCTCCCCGGCTCCGGCCACTGGCCCTTTATCGATGACGCGCCCGCAGTCAGAGGACTCCTCACCGATTTTCTGGCGACCGTCGAATAGCCGGCCGTTTCGAGTTTGGTTGCAATCACGTCGAAAAGCTCGAAATCGTAGGTCCTCGGCTCCCGGCATTCGGCAGGTGTCTGGCCATCCAGACTGCTCGGCCCGGCTCGCGAACGGCCGTTCCCGGGACGGTGACCTCCTCATCAGGGACCCGCACCCGAACCTAACGGGCCGGTAGCTCACCTGCTTCGATGGCCGCCGTGACGGCGCAGTCCGGTTCGGTTTCGTGGGCGCAGTCGCGGAAGCGGCAGTAGGCGGCGAGGCGTTCGATCTCGGCGGCGCGTTCGCTGGTCAGGTCCGCTTCTGCCGACCCGGGGATCAGGTCATCGGCCTCGATCGAACCGGGGGCGCGGAGACCCGGGGTGTCGATCAGGAGTGCCCCGCCAGGGAGAGGGAAGAGTTCGCGGCTTGTGGTGGCGTGGCGGCCACGATCATCCGTGCCACGGACCTCGGCCGTCTTCTGACGGTCCCAGCCGAGGAGGGTGTTTGCAAGGGTCGATTTGCCGACCCCGGAGCGTCCGAGCATGACCACGGTCTCTCCGGGCTCGAGGAAAGCCCGCAGGTCATCGACACCACTCCCGTCCCTTGAGCTGAAGACAAAAACTTTGGTTCCGGGGAAAGCCTGGCAGACACGCTCCTTCAACTCCCGGGCCTCGTCGGTCAGGTCGGACTTCGAGAGTCCGATAACGGGCTCTGCTCCCGAGGATTCGGCCAACCTGACCATCCTTTCGAGCCGAACGGGATCATGCTCTCTATTAAGGGAACTGATCACGATCGCCTTGTCGATGTTGGTGGCGAGGATCTGGATTCGATCCCGGTCTGCCGCACTGCGCCGGGCGAGGGCGCTGCGCCTCGGCAGGATTTCCTGGATCGTGCCGTCGGGAAGTGCCGCGACCCAGTCGCCGACCGCGGGCATCGCTGTGGTTGACGACTTGTCCTGAAGCATGCGTCCGGCCGGTCGTCCCGCCAGCTCCCCTTCCGGGCTCAGCAGGTCAACGATGTGATTGCGATGGAGGCCCACCACCCGGGCGGGGATCTGACCGTCGCGGGGTTGCCCGCCCCAGGCGATCTGATCGTCTTTGTGCCAGCCGATCGCGGCAAGACTGGTGTCAGTCATCGACCGGGCCCCGGAGTCATGCCGAAACGGATGCTTTGGCCTCTCGCCGCGCGTTGTCGATCAGATCGAAAAGCTCCGGCTCCCGGTTCTCGCGGATCAGCTCTACCGGATCGGGTTGGCCGTTCACGATCCCCTCAAAAAAGCTCTTGCGGTCCTGGTATGTCGGGAGGGTTGATTTGGCCCAGCCGCGAACCCCGTTCAGGATGACGGCAAGGCGGGCGTGATCTTCCCCGTACAGACCGGCGATTTCGGTCTTCATCCGTTTGGCAAGTGCGGGGGAGGCACCGGCGGTGGAGATCGCTATCGCCAGGGGACCGGAGCGGACGATCGCCGGCAGGATGAAGTTGCAGAGCGGAGGCACATCGACCACATTGACCAGCATCGCCCGTGCTTCGGCGTCGTCGAAGACCTGGATGTTGGCGTCCGTGTCATCGGTGGCGGCGATCGCCATGAACATCCCCTCCAGGTCCCGGGGCCCGGCATATTCACGCTGCTCCCAGGTGATCGAGCCTTCCCCGGCGAGTTGGCGGAGCGGTTCTATTGCCTTCGGCGCGATCAGGACGACCTCGCCCGAACAGGCGAGCAGCCCCTCGACCTTTTCAAGCCCGATCTCGCCACCGCCGACCACCAGACAACGGCGGCCGGTCAACTTAAGGCAGGCGATGTAGAACGGGGTCTCCAGCATGTCGCGCACGCAGGTTTGGTCGCAGACCGGCTTGCGGTACTGGCAGACGCATTCCTTACCGGCGTAGGCCTGGGCGGGCATGGCCAAAGGTTAAGGGACCGCCTGAATCCCGCCTCCTGCCGACGGGAGATCTTCCCGTTGCCGGGTTCGGGCGGGAATCAACCAGGCGTTCGGGCTCTGAGTGCTTCGAGGGTATGGCCGAGACCTTTACCAAGAGGCGTGGTCGGATTCCAGCCGAGCTCTTCTGCTGCGCGGGCCGGGCTAATCGCGATCCGCTTGACCTCACCCGTGCGGGCGCTGGCGAAGCTGGGCTCGAAACTGGCCGAGTCGGGTGGTCCGCTGCCGTTGAGTGAATTACCGGCATCCCGGAGACTGTCGAGCAGTTCGAGCAGCGAGGTCTCGTCACCGGTGCCGAGGTTGACCGGCCCTTCGACGTCGTTTCGCGAAGCGGTCAGAATCGCATCAATCAGATCATCGATGTAGATGAAATCGCGAGTCTGGGTTCCGTCGCCGAAGACGACCGGGTTTTCCCCGGCCAGCAGCAGCTCGCCGAAAATCGCGACCGCACCAGCCTCACCCTTGGGGTTCTGGCGTGGACCGTAGACATTGGCGAACCGAAGTGCGACCGAGTTGAACATATACATGCGGCGGTACAGTTCGAGGTACTGCTCGCCGACCAGTTTGCTCTGCCCGTAGGGACAAAGCGGCGCCAGTGGGGCGGATTCCACTGCTGGCAGGTCGATCCGGCTTCCCTCCCCGTAAATCGCACCTCCCGTGGAGGCGAATACGAAACGGTCGAGCCCGATGTTCTTCGAGGCTTCGATCACGTTGACGGTACCGACCACGTTGACGGTTGCGTCGAACGAAGGTTCCTCGATCGAGCGTCGGACTTCTCCTTGCGCCGCGAGATGAAAGAGGGTCTGGGGCCTGACTGCCTGAAGGGTTTCTTCCACAAAGACCTTGTCAACGATGTCGCCCTCGATGACTTCGGCACCGTTGGTGACGGCAGATTCGATGTTCTCCCGGCGCCCGGAAGAGAAGTTATCGACCAATGTGACTTCGTCACCCCGGGCGAGCAGGGCATCGGCCAAATGGGAACCGATGAATCCCGCGCCGCCTGTAACAAGTGTTCTCATGACCGTCAATCTAGTGAAAAAATCAGCGAATAGCCTGAGGTTTTCCCGCACATCTGCCCAACCATCCTCGGCGCCCCTGCTACTCTCGCCAGCCAATGCGTCTGATTATCACCGAGAAAAACAACTCAGCCCGGAAGATCGCGGAGATCCTCTCGGGTGGTATTGCCACGGAAAAGAAGTCTTTCACCGTGCCGATCTTCCGTTGGGAGGATGCGGAGGGTGAAACCGCGGTGGTCGGTACTGGCGGGCATTTCGTCGGTCGCGAGTTCCCGGACGAGAAGGTTTACAAGCAGTGGAAGCTCGACACGATTCCCGATCTGATCGATGCGCCGCTTGAGACCGGACCGATCGACGGCAAGAAAAACGTGATCCGGGCCGTACAGAAGGAAGCCAAAGCCGCGGACAGCCTGGTCATCGGCACCGACTTCGACCGCGAAGGTGAACTTATCGGCCTTGAAGCGCTGGAAGTCTGCCTCGATGTCAACCCCGATCTCGAACCCACACTTAAGAGAGCGCGTTACTCGGCCCTGACCCAGGAAGAGATAGAAGGTGCCTTCGGCAATCTCGACCAGCTCTCGTACCCGCTCGCCAATGCTGCCGGCGCCCGTCAGGACATCGATCTGATCTGGGGGGCCGCCTTCACCCGCGCCGTCTCACTCGTCGCCAAGGCTTACGGGGCGAACTTTCTATCGGTCGGACGTGTCCAGAGCCCGACCCTCGGCCTGATCGTCGAACGCGAGCTTGAACGCCGCGCCCATGTGGCAAAGCCGTTCTGGGAGCTCTTCGCCAAGTTCGAACATCCGAGCGGCCACAGCTTCGAGGCCCATCACACAACCGACAAGTTCTGGGACAAGAGCGAGGCCGATGCGGCCCTGAAGGGGACAGACAGTCCAGGAACGGTCAAGTCGGTGACCAGTCGCAAGTCATCGAGCAAGCCGCCGACCCCTTACAACACGAACTCTTTCCAGGTTGATGCCTCAAGTCGTCTGGGGATCACGCCGAAGCGCGCAATGGACCTCGCCCAGGACCTCTATGACGATGGCTTCATCTCGTACCCTCGGACCGACAACACGATCTATCCTGATTCGCTGCCGCTTGAGAAGACGATCCGCTCGCTGGTCAAGATCAAGGATTTCGCTGCCGCGGCACCGATCCTCGAAAAGCCCCTGGCTCCGACCAAAGGCAAGAAGTTCGACGCAGCCCATCCGCCGATCTACCCGACCCATGCCCTATACCCGAGTGCGCTGGATGGCCCGAAGGCGAGGGTTTACGAGCTGATAGTCCGGCGGTTCCTTGCCACCTTCGGCGAACCGATGGTGACCGAATCCACCCGGGCCGACATCGAAGCCGGTTCCGAAACGTATTTCGTCCGTGGCAAAGTGGTGCTCGATCCCGGTTACGCCGGCATTTACACCTATGCCCGCTCCGCCGATGAAGAGATTCCCGCCCTCGAGGAAGGCCAGCAACTCGCACTTGAGGGCCAGCCCTGGCTGGTTGACAAGGAGACCCAGCCGCCCGCCCGGCTTTCCGAGGCGAAGCTGGTCCAGTTGATGGACGAGCAGGGGCTTGGCACGAAGGCGACCAGGCCCGACATCATCCAGAAGCTCTACAACCGGCGTTACGTGCGTAACCACCCGCCGGAGCCGACCGCGACCGGCATCGCCATGTACGAGGCATTCCGGGAGTACGTGCCTGACATGGCGACCGCCGCAATGACCTCTTCGCTGGAAGGCGAGATGGACGAGATCGCCGAAGAGAAGATGACCAAGGACGAGGTTGTCGAAGACAGCCGCAGGCTGGTCCACAAGACATTCAAGGACCTCCTCAAGGGTGAGGAGGCACTTTCGAAGATGATCTGGGAAGGCATGGACCAGGACCGGATCCTCGGGCCATGCATCGTCTGCAAGGAAGCGGGCCGCACCAAGCCGGATGGCTCGCCGAACGTGCTGCGGATCATCCGGGCCAAGAAATCAGGCAAGTCCTTTGTGGGCTGCAGTGGCTGGGAGGCTGACAACCCGGATTCCTGCGACCAGACCTTCCCGATGCCGCAGCCGAACTTCTATGAAGTGACGCCGCTCGAGGAGAACTGCTCGATCTGCCATCGCACCCCGCGGGTAAACGTAAAGACCAGGGGCCGCGCCGGCCGTCCCTGGAAGCTCTGCTTCAACGATGACTGCCCGACCATGGTCGAGATGCGCGAGAAGAAGGCCGAACGCCTCGCCGCCAAGGAAGCCGCGAAGAAAGCCAAAGAACTCGACGAGGCTGAGGCGAAGAAGAACTCCGGAAAAAAGAAGCCGGCCGGGAAATCCGCCTCGAAGAAGCGAACCAGGACGGTCGCCGCAAAGATCTCGAACCCGCCCGATCTCGGCACCCGCCGGGTGAAGAAGGCCGGATCCCGCAACGCGCCCAAGAAAAAGGGCTGAGGCGGGGGCGTGTTCATCACGCTTGAAGGTGTAGACGGTTCAGGCAAGTCCACCCAGGCCGCGCTACTTGCCGAGGCGCTTGGAGCCAGTGCGGTCTTGCTTCGGGAACCGGGTGGGACCGAGGCGGCAGAACGGATCCGGCTCCTCCTGGCTGATCCGGAGACCCCACTCGATCCGCTGGCCGAACTGCTGCTCTTCTGTGCGGCCCGGGCTGATCTGGTCAATCGTGTGATCAAGCCATCCCTCGCTCAGGGGAAGGTCGTGATCTGCGATCGCTTCACCGATTCGACCATCGCCTATCAGGGTGTTGCCCGAAACCTCGGCATTGTCCGGGTAAGGGAAATCTCCGAGGTGGCGACCGACGGCTTGGCACCGGATCTCACCCTGCTGCTCGAGATCGATCCTTCTTTCGGGCTCGACCGGGCAGAGTCAGATGACCGGTTTGAAGCCGAGGGAGTCCGCTTCCAGGAAAGGGTGGCCGAGGCTTACGAGGACATCGCCCGCCGCGAGCCCCGCCGGGTCATTCCGATAGATGGAAGGGGCTCACCCCAGGAAGTACATCGGTTGATCATGGACGAAGTCGAGTCGAGGCTGCCCGCGTGACTGCTCTCGCCGAGGCGAGCCTCCACCAGCAGCGGGTCGGCAGCGAACTCGGCCGGGCCCTTGATCAGGGCCCTTCGCATGCCTACCTCTTCCGGGGTCCGTCCGGGTCGGGCAAAGCAAAAGTCGCAAGGGCTTTCGCCGCCGGGATCCTCGCTGCTGGCAGCAGCGACCCGGAAGAGGTGCGTCGTCGGGTTCTGATGGATCCCTCTCCTCATCCCGATCTCATCTGGCTTTCACCGAAAGGCATGAGCCATGCGGTCAGGGAAATCCGTGACCGGGTTATCCACCAGGCACCACTCAGTCCTTTCGAAGGGGCCGCCCGCGTCTTTGTGATCGAGGCAGCCGAGACGATGAATGAGGAATCGCAGAACGCGATGCTGAAAACCCTCGAGGAGCCGCCCCCGCATGCTCATCTGATTCTGCTCTCGGCTGAAAGCGAAGGTGTGCTGCCAACCATCGCTTCGCGCTGTCAACCGATCGAGTTCGCTGCACTCGGGTCAGACGTGATCGAAGCAGAGCTGGAGGGGCTGGCCGACCCGGAAGCCCTCCATGCTGTTGCCCGGCTTTCCGCCGGTGATCTCGACCGGGCCCGCTTCCTTGCTGGCCGGCGCGGAAGCGAATTGCGGGAAGCGACCGGGAAGCTGATGGCCGCTGCCCTTGAAGACGACTTCACCGACTCGCCCTGGCTTGACCTGCTCGGGCAGGCGAAATCGGCTGGCGACCATTCCGGCGACCGGGTTCAGGCCGAGTTCGACGGGGAGAAGGAAGAGGGGATAAAGCACACGAAAGCTGAAATCGAGGAGGCAGTGCGCCGGGCCCGGCGCAAGACCCGCACCGGCATGCTTGACCTCGGCCTCCACCTGGCTGCGGTCTGGGCCCGTGACTGGGCGGCGGTTGCTTCAGGCGCTCCGACCCTCGCGTTCAATTCTGATCGTCTCGATGTTCTCGAAAGGCAGGCATCAGGCCTCGATCTGTCCCAGGCCCGTCAGGCGGCCAGCCAGATCCAGGAAACCCGCCGTTCCTTCCAGCTCAACGTCAGCGAGGAACTGGCTCTTGAAGCGCTGGCCTTCCGCCTGGAGCAGACCCTCCGCACCTAGAGTTGAGCGAGATTGAAGATCGCGCCATATAGCGCTCCATTCTTCAATCTGGTTTCGATTCGACTTCCGGCTTTTCTTCCTCGACCCCGTCGATCGCAGATTGCTGGGCGAGCCGGGTTATCTGCTTCGACTGGCGGGAGGCGATCACCGAGAAGTTGAGCGAGAGGGCGAGCAGGACGAGCAAGGTGACCGAGAAGAGGGCGATTGTGACGTCGCGGACCCCGAGCGCCTTGGCCAGCAGTTCAAGCAGAACCGGGAATATCGCCCCGGCCAGCATCGCCAGACCCAGCAGGAACCAGACGATGGAATAGCGCTCCAGCAGCTTGTCTCTGCGGATCAAGTCAAGGATCAGGAGCATGAACGCGATCGCCAGGACGGCTGCGAGGATCCGGGCCTGGGGGGTGAGGCGGACCACGGGTTCGGTCGCTGCGAAGAGCATCGTCAGGTTCATCCGGGTGTTCCCCTCTCGCCGGGCCGTCTCACTGGCCGACCTGCCGGGGACGGAGCTGGCCGATCAACAAAACGATCAGCGTCTTGAAGATGTAGAAGGCCGAGGTGAGTGGCGTTATGAAGGAATCTCCATGTGCCCGGGCGAGCATGTGAACCGGAACCTCCTCCACGTTCAGTCCGGCCCGAACTGCCTGCTGGAGGGACTCAACCTCGGCGAATTCGGATGAATAGCGTTCCGCGAACAGTTCCATCGCCCGGACGTTCAGGGCTCGCATGCCACTGGTCGTGTCCGTGAAGGTCTGCCGGGTCGAAGTGGAAACCAGCAGACTGAACAGCCGCTGACCGAGCCTCCGTGCAAACGAGGCCTTGTAACCCGGATGCCCCGGGGTGGCATTCGGGGAGAAACGCGAACCGACTGCAAGGTCGGCACCGGCTTGAACCGACTCGATCAGGCGAGCGACTTCCGAGGCTGGATGTTGACCGTCACCATCCAGCTGGCCGCAGATCCCGTAGCTGTTTCTGAGGGCAAAGATGTACGCGGTCTGATGGGCGGCACCCACACCCTGGTTGAAGGGAAGCGAGGCGACCAGGGCGCCGGCCCGCCGGGACAGTTCCGCAGTCCGGTCGGTAGAGCCGTCGTCAACCACCATCACATCGGCGTCCGGCACATGGGCGCGGGCGTCGCTGATCACGGCCTCGATCGACTTTTCCTCGTTCCAGGCGGGTATGAAGACGAGCTTCTTCACGCTGCGATTCTGGCACGGCCCGGGCATTTCGGCTGATCCTCCCCGAGGATGAACTAGATTGCCGGACAATGAGCGATCGGCCCAGGAGGCGTCCCGTCCGCAAAAGACGCCGCCATATCGGCATGCGGGTGTGGCTGGCCGCAGGCTTCACCCTGGTCTGTTTCCTAACTGCGGGCATCCTTTATTCGTTCATCACAGACAAGAGTCAGGATGTCCTCAATGAACGCTCGACCGAGTTGGCGGTAGGTCGGACCGTGCGGCTGGCGGATCGCCTCAGCCAGCCCGATGTGGATGCACAGGCCGAACTGGAAGCTGCCAACGGGGAGGGCTACACCGCCTGGTACTTCGATTCGACAGGCTCGCTGATCGCCCCGGAGAACCCGAATGCGGCCTGGCCGGAGAGCAAGGGTTACGAGGAAACGCTCGACCTCGCTCTCGAAGGTGAACGACCGTCGCGCGATCTGCAGGGCGGGGAGATCGCGATCGTCGGCATACCGGTGACCGACATCGGTGTGATCCAGGGCGCAGTTGTCGGCCGCTATTCAAGGCCGATCGTGATTCGCTCTGCGATCGACACACTCAGGTCAGAGAGCCTGCGGGCCGCGTTGATCGCGATCCTGATCGGAACTTTGCTCGGTGTGGGGATCGCCTCCGTGATCACTGGTCGCCTCAAACGGATCGCCGCGAAGGCGGATGATCTTGCCTCCGGCAACTTCGATGTGAGGTTGCCGGTCCGGGGACGGGACGAGATCGGCGACCTGGCCCGTTCACTGGATTCGATGCGAGTCGCGCTCAAAGAGAGCTTCGGTGTGCTGACCGCGGACCGCGACAAACTGACCGCGATCTTCGATGGGCTGGGTGATGCTGTGATGGTGATCGACGATGACGGGTCGGTTCGCTTCCACAACTCTGCTGCGAATGCGCTGCTGGAACAGGGTGCCCGGGCACCGGAACCGATGCTCTTTTCGATCAAGAGGGCGGCAACTGAGGGTTTCGCGGCTCATCCTGCCCTCAGGATCGGTGACCGTGCCTATGCGCTCCAGGCCCGTTCGCTTCCGGATGAGGGTGCGGTGCTGGTGGTTGTCCGGGACCGGACGGATGAAATGCGCAAGGAGTTCGCGGAGCGTGATTTTGTCAGCAATGCGGCCCATGAGCTCCGCAATCCGTTGGCCGGGATCTCCGGGGCGATCGAGGTCCTCCAGTCGGGCGCGAAGGACGATCCGCCTGCCCGTGATCATTTCCTCAACCGGCTTTCCGCCGACGCGGAGCGGATGTCCAGGCTAACCCAATCCCTGCTTACCCTCGCCAGAGTCGAGGCACTCGGGACCGGGGAGGTCGAGGTGGTTGACATCAGCGCTGCCGTACGGGACACAGCGGCAGCGGTCGAGGTGCCGGTAGGCCTGGAACTCAGAACTGACGTCGAGCCGGATCTCGCCGCGAAGGGTGATCCGACTCTCCTTCGCCAGGTCCTGATCGGGCTGGTTACCAATGCCTGCAAGAACACGCCGGCTCCCGGTTCAGTCACGATCCGCGGCCGCCGAATCGGTGAAACCGAGATGCTGCTCGAAGTGATTGACACCGGCACCGGCATCCCCCAGGCGGAGATAGAAAGAGTCTTTGAGCGCTTCTATCGGCGTTCGGAAACACGCCGCCAGGAGGGGTTCGGGCTGGGCCTCGCAATAGCCCGTCGTATGGCCGATGTGATGGGTGGAGAGATGGGAGCCAATTCCGTCGAGGGCGAGGGCAGTACCTTTTGGGTCCGGCTTCCTCTGATAGACCAGTCGAAAACACCGATCGCATGAACTCAATTCCTTCAATGAACGGCACCGCCGGACGCATCCTGATCGCTGACGACGAACCCTCGGTTCGTGATTCGGTCGGCTACGCGCTTGCCCAGGAAGGTTTCGAGGTGACGGCGGCCGAGGATGGCACCGATGCCGAGGAGCGCCTCACCGGCGAATTCGATTTCGACCTTTTGATCCTCGACATAATGATGCCCGGCAAATCCGGCCTTGACATCTGCCGTGAAGTTCGATCCCGGTCTGCTGTACCGATCATCATCCTTACGGCCAAGGACGCCGAGGTGGACAAGGTGGTCGGACTCGAGGTTGGTGCTGACGACTACGTGACCAAACCCTTCTCGTTGCGGGAGCTGCTCGGCCGGGTACGGGCGCTGCTGCGCCGCCGTGAGCTCGATCGTGCGCCGGTTCCGGAACAGACCAGGATCGTTTCCGGGCCGGTCACCATTGATCTGGCGCGCCATGTGGTCACGATCCACGGCAACACGGTCAGCCTGACCCGCTCGGAGTTCCAGCTTCTGCGTCTGCTGGCCGCGCGCCCCGGGGAAGTGTTCCGCCGGTCCCAGATCATGGAGGAGCTCTGGCAGACCGAGTTCGACGGCGATGAACGTGCCTGCGACGTCCATATCTCCAATCTTCGTCAGAAAGTGGAAACTGACCCCCAGCGCCCCGAGCTCGTCCTCACGGTCCGGGGCATCGGTTACAAGTTCGCCGACAGCTAAGGGCTGGTGGCCGACAGCAGGGAGCCGACAGCAGGGAGCCGACAGCCGGGAGCCGACAGCAGGGAGCCGACAGCAGGCTCCGGCTCCGGCCTCGGGCGACTCCGTCCGTGGATAGGCTCCCCACATGACCGTGGTGACGGATCTCGACCTGCCAGAGCTCGATCCGGCGGACCCTGACCTGAGGGGAGACCGGTGGCACGTGACAGCGAACGGCCTGCTCGACGCCGGATGCTGGCTGGCCCAGGGTCCGCTCTCCCTGATCGTTATTGACAGGGAGGCAGGTGAGTTCTTCCTGAGGTCACGTTCGGCCGAGTTCCCGGGCAAGCTGATTGGCGAGCTTTTCGGGATTACGGACGGGCCGCTACACGAGCAGATCGTTGCCAACATCATCAACCGCGGTGGTGATGATCACCGGCGGCTCAGGAGTCTTGTGAACCCCGCCCTGACTCCGCGAGCTGCGAATTCCTGGCGTCCGGTTATGCGCCAGATACTCGAGGAACTCTGGTCCGAGCTGGAAAGCGACCAGTTCGATTTCGTTTCCCGGTTCAGCCGGCCCTACCCGTCACGGACGATTGCCCGGGTAATGGGGGCACCCAGGGTCGACGCGCAGCGGCTTCACGAGTGGTCGGAATGGATTCAGCGACAGTTCGACCCGATCGCCCTGAGTGACGCAGATGTCGTGGCGGAAATCCAGCACAAAGTCGGCGAGTTCTACGACTGGGTTGACCCCCTGATCGAAGAGCGGCGCAGCCAGCCAGCCGACGATTTGATCACCACCCTTATCCGGACCGAGGAGGAAGGCGAGCGGCTCTCCGATCAGGAACTCAGGAACCTGGTCCTGAACATCCTGGTTGGAGGGGTCGATACGACACAAAGCCAGCTTTCGCACGCGATCAGGCTCTTGGCCGGGGCGCCGGAACAATGGCAGGCTCTCCGCGAGAATCCAGATGAGATGGTGCCGCTGGCGGTAAGTGAAGTGCTCCGGTTCGAGCCGGTCACCGCCTTCACGGCGCGGCAGCTGACCGCAGAAGTCAGCTTTCGCGACGTAACTTTTCCGGCCGGCACCCTGCTCCTGGTCTGCTCTTTCACTGGCAACAGGGATCCGGAAGCCTTTACGGACCCGCAGACCTTTGAAATCAGGACCGAGCGGGGAAAGACCAGGCCTCTCACTTTCGGGGCTGGAATTCACTACTGCGTCGGCGCGAACCTGGCCCGGGCAGAGCTTGAGGAAGGTCTGCGTTTTTTCGCCGGGCAGATCGATTCGATTGAACTAAACGGCCTGACCGAGCTGCAGGCCGTCAGCGGGATCTATGGCATTGACCGCATGGATCTGAGGATCACCCGCGCCGTCGAATAGAGCGAACGCCGCGGATCTGGGCAAAGGTCGTCTTCTCGAAAGTATTTCGCCATGCGCCGAGCGACCAGAGCATGAGCCGTCCTGGCCGGGATATACACGGCTATTTGAGGAAGATCCCGGCCAGGATGGGCGGGCGCGGAGCCGGAACCGAGCTGGCCGGGATATACACGGCCATTTGAGGAAAATCCCGGCCAGGACGGGCGGGCGCGGAGCCGGAACCGAGGTGGCCGGGATATCCACGGCGATTTGAGGAGAATCCCGGCCAGGACGGGCGGGCGCGGAGCCGGAACCGAGCTGGCCGGG
>WPCI01069762.1_pt1 | contig 74034 bp, 63 predicted proteins | sample 5399871 | NCBI WGS metagenome assembly WPCI01 (sample SAMN12869469, study PRJNA574797) | sludge metagenome | isolation source: wastewater treatment of pH7 | place: China:Beijing | collected 2019-05-20 | reverse complement strand
TGCTAAATTATGCATTGCATGCGGCATAACACCTAAAGTACTTAATGAAAGACCGATAAATAAGAAATCAATAAGGACGAAAATCATAAATAATACTTTATGTGTTTCCATTGCACCAATTGTCATAAAGATTGTGAAAATCAAATATCCGATAAAGGCTACACCAAGCTGTTTTGAATCTGCAGCTTGTGCTAATTTTTCGCCAAATACTCCAAGTTGAATTAACCAAGTCATTCCAACACCTAGCCAAAATAGACCGTACGCACCGAATGCTGTTGTACCGAATGTATTGTTATGCTTTGCATCATGAATGCAAGCAAAGATTTGTGCAAATCCTCCTAAAAAGATTGCCCACGGTAATACAAGTGAAACGCCATCTGTTAAGCCTAACTTTTGAGATGATGCTACAAGTGTTACCATCGCTAATCCAAATAGACCAATTCCAGATGGATCCGCTGTTGTCATTTTCACATGATGTGTAGTAGTTTGATTGCTCATATAAACCTCCTGATTATAAACATACTCGAATACAATACTTAAATCAGAAGACTATGTCAATGGTTTTTTTTGTATGTTGTCAGACGTTATATTTTATAATGATTAAATATATTTCTGACCACTTCATAAGGTTTTATATTCACTTTTTCCAACTCGTTTATCGGTAGCCATAACGGAATATAATTTCCCCTACCTTCCAGCTGAAATTCCTCAGCTGTTCCGCTTCCGAACACTCCGCCTGTAATATAGACAGCATAATAATATTCATTTCCTTTATATTTTACCTTTGCAATAAGGTGCTCCACTTGTATATGTACCCCTAATTCTTCGTATACCTCTCTTTTCGTTGCCTCTTCAGGCGTTTCACCTTCCTCAATCCCTCCGCCAGGAAAAACATAATATCTTTCCTCTTCTCGAATACGTTTTATAAGAGCGATTTTTCCTTCCTGCACAATGATAGCGGCTCCGCGATTTCTTATCATTTTATTACCTCAATACGAATCGCAACTGTTCCCCACTCTTTTTCTTGTTCTTTCGTATATATTTTGTATGTACTTTCTAACATTTCCTCTAAACTATCATTTTCACAATCCAATAATTTTTTATCGATTTGTTCATATATAGCTTTAAAGCTCTCGTATCGCTTTATTTCCGTTACTTTTACCGTCATCATTTCTGTTGTCTTAAGATTCGTAAATACGATTTCATCGTCTTTGTTTATTAGTTGACGTTTTTTATCGTATAGGCGTACTTCATATACTTTTTTCCCTGATCGAATTGACTGAAACGGTTTATTATATAAACCCATTTCGTATCGCATACATCCCACTCCCTTTTGTTCATTTCACCTATTAATACAGTTCACATTACTACATCTTGCATATAATATTCCATACGTATCACTTAATTGAGAAAGGAGGCTGAAGAAGCATGTTATATTTAAATCAAAAACCTGAATATAATAAATATGATATTGGTGATTATACTTATAGTAAAGTAGGGCCAACCATTTTTTCTTGGAACGATGAAACAAAATTGAAAATAGGTAAGTTTTGTTCATTAGCAGAAGAAGTCGTTTTCATACTTGGCGGTGAACATCGCGCAGACTGGATAACAACTTATCCATTTAATGCACTTTTTGATGAAGGAGCACATATTACTGGTCACCCTTCTTCAAAAGGTGATATCGTAGTTGGCAATGATGTATGGATTGGTTATCAATCCTGCATTTTATCTGGTGTTACAATTGGTAACGGTGCCATTATTGGTGCAAAAAGTGTTGTTACAAAAGACGTCCCTCCATATGCAATTGTGGCTGGTAATCCAGCAAAATTTATTCGATATCGTTTCCCGCAAGAAACAATTGACAAACTAGAGAATCTTGCATGGTGGGACTGGGACATTTCTGTTATAAAAGGAGCTATTCCATTACTACTTTCCGACAAAATCGACGAATTTTTCACCTCGCCCGAAAATGAATCTATATGATTAAAACAGAAAGAGCATCCAATTATTTTTCAGGATGCTCTTTCTGTTTTTATTTTTTATGTCCATGCAAATGATTACACGGAGAACATTGAAATGGAATCTTATCTAAGCAATTAAAGTTTGTTTCGCAAATTTGTTCAATCGTTGGAACAAATGGAATGACAACTATGTTACTTTCTACTATTTGTGTAACAGGTGGCAATACTGTGCCTACTTGATGTTCAAAACGAATACTCGCTTGATTTATATAATTTCCTGAACCATTTGGCGCGCTCTGTACTGCTACTTGGAACGAAACTGTCCTTGCTTCACCAGGATTTAAACTTCCGATAAGAAACCCTACTGCCGGGCTTACATTCGGCACTGGCGTATTATCAACCGTTACACTTCCAGGAACAAATCGAACACTACTATCTAACATATCTTGAAAACGAATATTTTGCATTACAGTATCACCCGTATTTGTGATGACTGTCGTAAACGTAATGACATCTCCAATTGTTGCTACCTGTAAATCTGCCGTTTTTACGACTGTCGTTGAGACATTTTGAGGAATAAACGGGATAACAACTGTATTACTATCACCTTCAACTACTACTGGCGGCTCATTCGGATTTACAGTTGCAAGCCCATTCGCTGTAGCAGTATTTGTAACTAAATTATTTATTTGTCCTCCTGTTATTACAACTTGGAAATTAATAATTGCTGCATCATTTGGCTGAAAATCACCTAACGGAATACCAGTATTCGGATTAGCAAATGGAAGAGGTACATCATTTACCGTTACCGTACCATTTATAAATAGCGTATTCGGATCAATGATATCTGTTAACACAATATTGGTCACAGGAACTGTACTATCATTTATAACAGCGATTCCGTAAGTGACAACATCCCCTATCATTGCTACTTCAAAGTTTGCTCCTTTTGCAACAAATAAGATTGCAGTATTTACCGTCACTATAACTGTATTGCTTGTATCCATCACTGTAACTGGCGGCTCCCCTGGTACTAAAATATATTCTGCTAACGCCCCAGCTACGTTCACTACTGTACCACCATCCGGAAAACTTGTAATCGTAGCTTCATATGTTACAAGTGCCGTCTCACCAACTGGTATATCAGGTATCGTAAATCCAATCTGCGGATTTACCCCCGGTTGCGGAACCCCATTTATCGTTACACTATTTGGAACGAAATCAGCTTCCTGAGATAGCACATCGATAAATTGAACATTCATTGCATCAGCAGTACCAGTATTTAATATACGAACAGTATACGTTACCGTTTCTCCTACACCAACAACTGAATGGTCTACTTCTTTTAGCATATCTAAGCTACCTCTATTTACCGGCGTAACCGTCGTATTACTTGAATTTGTAATTGTAGACGGAGGTTCTCCTGGAATCAATTCGAAATCACCCGTTACTCTTGCTGTATTCATAATGCTACTAGAAGGCGGAACTGCGATTACATTTACTTCAAATGTAATTAATACACTATCCCCTACTGCAAGATCAGGCAATGCAAAGCCTACAAATGGATCTAAACCTACTTGCGGAATCCCATTTATTTGTACACTTCCAGGAACGAATTCTAAACTAGGTGATGGAACATCGATAAACTGAACATTCGTTGCTGTTACCGTTCCCGTATTTGTAACTTGCACACTATACGTTAACGTATCTCCTAATCGTGTCGCTTCTTTATTTACAGATTTTATAACGCTGAATCGTCCTCTATTCACTCTAGTTATCGTCGTATTACTCGGCTCTGTTACTACAACTGGTGGTTCTCCTGGCACTAAAGTAAAGCTTCCTGTTATATTTGCAACATTCGTAATTGTTCCTGATGACGGGATGTTTGTAACTGTCGCTTGAAACGTCACTATAACTGTTTCACCAACTGGGATATCTCCAACTCCAAATCCAGTAATCGGATTTAAGTTTGGTTGCGAGGCTCCATTTATCGTTACACTATTTGGTACAAATGACGCCCCTGCTGAAATGGTATCAACAAACTGAACAGCATTAGCTGTTACTGTTCCAGTATTTGTTATTTGAACCGTATACGTTAATATATCTCCAACGAGAGTAGCAACCCTATTTACTTGTTTAATAACATTAAATTGCCCTCTATTTACAGTTGTAAGTGTTGTATTGCTCGGCTCTGTTACTATAACTGGTGGTTCTCCTGGTACTAATACAAAACTTCCAGTTACATTTGCCGTATTGGCAATTGTTCCGTTTGATGGCGCACTAACAACGGTTACTTGGAAGATGACTTCTACACTTTCACCTGGGTTTATATCTGGAAGCGGGAATCCATTATTCGGATTGAATCCAGGTTGTAACACACCGTCTATCGTTACAGTGTTCGGCACGAATGCTATAGAGGAAGGTAATACATCACTATATTGAACATTCGTTGCTGGCACTGTTCCTGTATTTTGAACTACTGTTGTATATGTGATTGTATCGCCTACTGCAACAACCGGCTGACTCACTGATTTTAAAACATTCAAACCAGGCTCATTGATTTCTGTTAATGTCGTATTACTTGTCGTTGTTTCCGTAATAGGCGGTTCTGTTTCACTTACAGCAAATGTAGCTGTAACGTCTACAAAATTAACAATCGTTCCACCTTCTGGTATGCTTGTAACCACTTCCTGATATGTGACAAGTACAAAATCATCGACAGGTATATCTGGAACTGTAAAACCAATGAAAGGATCTAATCCTGGTGCTGGTACCCCGTTTATGCTCACACTTCCTGGTACAAATGCTACACCCGCGGAAGTAGTATCGATAAATTGAACATTCGTCGCTGGCACTGTTCCGAAATTAAAAATCAATATATCATACGTTAATATTTCTCCTACCGTCGCTACTTCTTTATCTACTAGTTTCAATGGAAAAATAAACGCTATATTAATTGTCGTAACGACTAAATTTGTTAATATCGTTTCCGTAATCGGTGGTTCCTGCGGATTTGGTTGTGAAGTAAATGTAACATCTGCATCATTTAATATGACTTCATTATCTGGAATTTCTGTAATCGTCACTTGGAATGTGACCTCAATACTTCCACCAGCGATTAATAATGGAGTAACTGTAAATCCTATTTCTGGATTTACACCAAGTTGCTGCACTCCACCTATCGTTACACTATTGTCAACAAACGTCGTTCCTTCTGGTATGACATCTTGGAAGAACACATCTGTAACAGGGATAATTCCTACGTTTGAAATGAGCACAGTATACGTTAATACATCCCCAACGGCCCCAGTTGCAACATCAACTGTTTTTGTTGCAGTTACTTCACCAGGAGGAGGTAACGGTATTGTAACTACCGTTGTATTACTTGAATTCGTTGTTGTTACAGGTGGCTGTAAAGGATTTAATAAGAAAGTGGCTGTAGCAGATGCTGTATTTAATACCGCTCCACGTGTAGACGGTGCAACTACCGTAACTTGGAACGTTACTGTCAATGATGTTCCAGCTGCAATATTAGGAAGCGGGAAACCAACATTTGGGTCAAATCCAGGTTGTGGCGTTCCATTTATCGTTACACTATTTGCTACAAAAGTTGTTTCTAAAGCAATTGGATCAAGGAAAGAGACATTCGTTGCTGTTACTGTACCGTTATTTCGAATGACAACAGAATACGTGTAAGTTTCTCCAAGTGCTGCTTGTTGTACAGATGAAGATTTTTGTATATTTAACTGTGCTGTGTTTACTTGCGTCACTACAAAATTACTATTTGTAACAGTCGTTATTGGAGGGTTTGCTGGATTTATAAGAAAACTTGCAGTAACGTTCGATTGGTTTCTTATATTTCCACCGCTCGGAACACTCGTCACTGTAACTTGAAACGTAATCGTAGCCGTTTGCCCGACCGGAATATTTGGTACCGGGAAACCTAGCATAGGATCCGCGCCTTGCTGTACGACTCCATTTATCGTCACACTATTTGCTACAAAGGCAGTACCAGACGGAATTGGATCTTGAAAAACAATATTCGTTGCAGGAACAGTTCCTGTATTTTGAATAAGAATCGTATACGTTAACGTATCTCCTACACCGGCTTGTAGTGTATTTACACTCTTCATTACATTAAGTGATCCTACATTCACTCGCGTCACAACAATATTACTAATCGTTACAATTGTAATTGGTGGCTGGAGAGGACTTACTTGGAAATCAGCAGTGACATTCGCATTATTCGGAAGAACTCTATTTGGTGGTACACTCGTGATTGTCACTTGAAAAGTGACCGTCACCATTCCTCCTACTGGAATATTAGCAAGTGGAAATCCAGTTGTCGGGTTTAAACCTGGTTGAGGCGTCCCGTTTATTGTTACACTATTCGCTACAAAAGTGGTTCCAACTGGAATCGGATCAAGGAATGATACATTTGTCGCTGTCACCGTTCCACTATTTTGTATACGAACTGTATACGTTAACGTATCTCCTACACCGGCTTCAGTAGCACTTACACTTTTCATTACATTTAACCCTGAAGAATTCACGATCGTCATAACAGTATTACTTGGTACTGTTACAGTAATCGGCGGCTCTGTTGGATTTACAAGGAAATCTCCAGTTACATTCGCATTATTTACAACATTATTTCCTTGGGGAATTTCATCAATTAATACTTCAAATGTAACAATAACACTGGCGCCAGTAGGCAAATTATTTAATGGGAATCCAAGTTCTGGATCTGCCCCTTCTTGTAAAACACCATTCACAACTACACTATTTTCAATAAATAATGTCCCTTGGGGAATTGAATCTTGGAAAAATACATTCGTAGCTGGTACACTACCTGCATTTATGACTTCTATTGTATATACTAAAATATCCCCTACTGTTGCAACATCCGTATTGACTGCTTTCACAACTTCAAAGTTTCCTGATTGTACTGTCGTATTCACAACATTACTCGGTACATTGATTGTTACTGGTGGTTCATTCGGATTCACTTGAAAGCTTGCTGTTACATTTGCTTGATTTAAAATATCTTCATTTTCTGGATTCTGTACAATTACTACGTCAAATGTGACTACAACCGTTTGAGCCGCAGGAATATTCGGAAGAGAGAATCCTGTATTCGGATTTAGTCCACTTTGCTGTACTCCATTAATTGTTACAGAATTTGCAACAAATGAAACAGCAGAAGAAATAGCGTCTTGGAAAAATACATTTGTTAACGAAACGTTTCCTGTATTTTGGACGGCAATTGTGTATGTTAAAGTATCACCTACCGCCGCTTGCGTTGTATTTACTTCTTTTATTACATTTAAACCGCCTGTATTAACTTGTGTCACAACTGTATTCGTTTGTCTATTAATTGTTATCGGTGGCTGATTCGGAATAACGACGAAATTAGCAGATACATTTCCGCGATTCGCAATCGTACCTCCCGATGGTGTAGATGTAACTCGTACTTGAAATGTAACAGTCCTACTTCCGCCAGGAGATATATTAGCTACTGTAAACCCAGTCGCTGGATTTGCCCCAGGTTGTGAAATCCCATCCACAGTCACACTATTTGCGATAAATGTCGTTCCAATTGGGATTGGATCTTGAAAAATAACGTTCGTTGCAAGTACATTTCCTGTATTTTGAATTGTTACCGTGTACGTAAGAACGTCGTTAACCGTTGCAAAAGCTTTATCCACTGTTTTTCTCGTTGTTATATCAGCTATATTAATTGTCGTAACTACAGTATTACTTGTCGCTTGCCCTGAAACTGGTTGTTGACCAGGCACTGGAGTAAAGGTAAATGTTGCACTCGCACGGTTCGGAATTGGGTTGACAAGAGGATTAGATGTTACTCGAACTTGAAATCGCACTACAGTCGTTTGCGAGGCATTAATACTTCCTAGATTAATACTACTTGCTGGATTTGCTCCTGGACGTGCTACTCCATTTACCGTAACGCTGTTTGCGACAAATGTTGTTCCTGCAGGAATACTATCAACAAAAATTACATTGTTTGCAGCAACATTCCCATTATTTGTGACATTAACTGTGTATGTTAATACATCATTAAGTGTCGCAGTCTGTAAATCTACAGATTTTTGCATACTTATAGTTGCTTGGTTCACTGTCGTTTGTACTGTATTTGAAGAAGATGTACTTGTAATAGGAGAACTACCGACAAAAGGACGGAATTGATATGACACCATTGCCCGATTTGGAATAGGGTTTGGGTTCGGAAACGATGTTATTCGTACTTGAAATGTAACAACTCTTTGCGTGTTATTTGGGATTGTTCCTAAATTAATTCCATTAGCAGGGTTTGCATTCGGCTGCGTTACCCCCCCTATCGTTACACTACCTGCAACAAACGTCGTTCCGCTCGGAATACTATCACGTAATACAACGTTTTCTGCACTTCCTGTTCCTGTATTTGGGACCGTAATCGTATAAGTGAGAGTATCCCCTACCCCTGCGACTGTTCTATTGACCGATTTAACAGGATTAATAATTGGACCTGTTGCATCAATTTGAACACCAAAACCAGCTGCAGCGTATCCGTCTCCATTTGTAACAAATCGAACAGTTGCTGACGTTTGATTGTTTACTAAAGATGCGGAGGCATCTACATTCGTAATATCCCACCCCTGTCTTCGGACAGCCAAAGCTACCCCTAACGGCTGATTTAAATCTCCAAATGTACCGCTCGTATCTAAATTTCCGCTGTCATTACAAATTTGAGACTGGAAGAAATTATTTGCAGGGTTTCTCGGCCCGAATAATGCAACTGTAGCACTCGCATTCGGTCCAAAGCGAAGTTGATCTCCAGAAATGTTAGAATCACCTTCTTGAGCAGTTACAAGTACCCTTCCTGTTACAGCTCCTGTAGCTGGCGTAGCAAATCCGGAAATAGTAGCATCAACTGGTGGTGATGAAGCATCAATAATTTCTTGACCTGCATATACTGACAAATTTCGAAGTGGTAAACTTGCATTTTGATACACAACCTCAAGCGTCCAGCCAACTGAACGACTAATTGTTGAATCAGCTGATGTTCTTGCAGCTGGCACGGCACCTGTAGTATATGTGCCGGCCCCAGCCGCACTAACAAGGTTCGTTACATTAGCAGAGCGACTATAATAAAACTGCTTCCCTACTGAACCTTGCTGCGCAGTTGTTGGGTCTGGTGCAACAGAAAATGCTCCCACTGGTGTTGTAAAGGTGATATCATCATTTAAAAACGCAGTAACATCCTCAGTATCAGTCCGGTATGTGCCAGCCCACACAAGTTCTGCGTATAAGACAGTACTCCCTGCTGGAAGGTTTAAAATTGCACTCGAAGAATTTAATGGCCAATCATTCGTCGTTCCTGCTGGGAATCCAGGTACTTGAAGTGATGTATTCACCGTTGTGAATACATCAATCGTACCAAAATTATTACCTGGTGCAGGTGATGTCGGACTTAGTCCTAACGTGTTCCCAGTGAACGTGACGGCACCAGTTACTGTTGTAGTAAAGCGATTCATAAAAGGCACACAATCATCTCATTTCAATTATAGTAAAAAGTGCTCTATACTATAAAATGTAGACAAACTATACAATGTACGTTGTCCAACAAAATTCCGCACATATGAGAGGGGTTTATAAAACTATGCGCTACGTTATTATAACAGGAACTTCACAAGGTTTAGGTGAGGCTATTGCCACACAATTGTTAGAAAAAAATACAACTGTCATCTCTATTTCTAGAAGAGAAAATAAAGAGCTTACGAAACTCGCAGAACAATATAATAGCAATTGTGTTCTCCACTCCTTAGATCTTCAAGATGTACATAATTTAGAAACGAACTTTAACAAAATCATTTCATCTATTCAAGAAGACAGTGTATCTTCTATTCATTTAATTAATAATGCGGGTACGGTTGCTCCTATGAAGCCAATTGAAAAAGCAGAAAGTGAACAATTCATTACGAACGTTCACATTAATTTACTTGCACCTATGATTCTCACCTCCACTTTCATGAAACATACGAAAGAATGGAAAGTAGATAAACGTGTTATAAACATTTCATCTGGTGCAGGAAAAAATCCATACTTCGGATGGGGCGCTTATTGTACAACGAAAGCTGGCGTAAATATGTTTACACAGTGCGTAGCAACCGAAGAAGCAGCAAAAGAATTTCCAGTAAAAATCGTCGCTTTTGCACCTGGTGTTGTTGATACAAATATGCAAGCACAAATTCGGGAAACAAATAGAGAAGACTTCACAAATTTAGATCGATTCATCGCATTAAAAGAAGAAGGAAAGCTATTATCACCCGAATACGTTGCGAAAGCTATTCGTAACTTACTAGAAACTGAAGACTTCCCTCAAGGCGAGGTTATTAGAATTGATGAATAACAAAAAGGCGTGCTATTTTAGCACGCCTTTTTGTTCTACTTCTCTAAAAATATAAGCACAGACTCCGCAATTTGTTCATAACCAATTTCTTGATAAATTTTATTCGATGTTGGATTTGCCAGGTCCGTATATAATGTCGTTGTTTTGTAACCTTCATCTAACATACGTTGACTAAGTGCCGCTACACAATTAGATGCGTATCCCTTTTTCCTTTCTTCTTTCGGCGTATATACGAAATTAACTGTTATATTATTTTTAGTTGGACGTGTTTTTGCTGCTACAGAAACAAGTTTTCCATCTACTTCTAGACCAAATAAACGATGATTAGTAATTAATGTATGTGCCGTTTGTTTTGCTTCCTCTTTCGTAGTAGGAAGATTCACATCTTCGCAAAATTGGTATATCCACTGTTCTATTAATGTTAGCTCATCACTATTTACTTCTCGAAAGACTTCATCTCCGTTCCACTTTTTCTTCACTTGTTTTAATTCATATATACCTTGCTCCATCGCAACAGTAGTTTTCTTATTTGCTAACACTGCAATCTCTTCGGCTAATCTCTGTACAATTTTCTTATTACCGATTAATCCAGGAACATTTGGATATACTTCCGCTAATTTTTTTGCAAGTTCCACGATGTCCTCTTCCGCAATTTCAGACGTAGCAACAATAATTTGTTTCTTCTCTTCTGTTTGAAGAAATACAACCGCAATTTCTTCTCCTTGTTTCGCTATCCCCATAAATATCGGTTGGTGGACCATTTGTAATACGCCTAATATGAGATTATTTTCCTGCTCATTCTTTTCTAGAAATGGTGTAACCTCTTCTTTAAAATTAACAATCTCTTCATATACATGCAATTGAATCATCGACAATCTCTTCTCTCTATTTATAGTTTTATTAAGGTATTGGCGATTAATTCACTAAATCCCTCTTTTACGATTCAATAATATTCAAAGCTAACGTATTCAAATTATTTTCAGCTTGTAAAATTCTCTGTTTTTCCTTTTCAAATACCTCTTCTTCTTGCTGAAATAACTCTTTTCGATTGTTAATCATGCGCTCCATTTCTTTTTTACTCGGCCCACCGTATACATTTCTTTTTTGTATAAAAGCTTTTGGCGATATAATTTCTTTCCACTCTTTTTCTAATAAAGTTATATTAAATTTTTCTTGTAAGTACATATTCACATCTTTCAAATGTAATTCATGAAGCTCCTTTTTCTGCTCCAATAACATATTTGCAATAGCACTCGCTGCATGATGCGCATGCCGAAATGGAATGTCATAGTTTTTTGTTAAAGCATCTGCGAAATCAGTTATCGTAATTGCATGTTTATAGGAACGATTTTTCAACGTTTCTTCCTCAACCTTCATCGTTCGAATAACTGCATTCATAATAGAAAAAACACGAATAGTCTTTTCAATCCCTTTATATAAGTATGGCTGCAAGTCATCCTCTGTATCAACAATATCACCAAATGGTGTATTATGAATCATTTGAAATACTGTAAATGCTTCTCCTAAAGCACTACTCGTAATTGCACGGGCGTGTTCAATGGAAACTGGATTTCGCTTTTGCGGCATAATACTACTAATTTGCACATATGGCTTCGCCACAGTAATACCATCATATTCTTTCGTCGCTAATAGTAAGAAGTCATGGATCCATCTGCTCGTATTCGTCATCATTACCATAAGTAAAGAGCTAACTTCTAATAAATAATCCGCTCCAGCAACAGCATCATATGAGTTCTCAATTACATTTGTAAACCCAAGTAACTCGGCAACTCGCTCTCGTTTAATTGGGAAACTTGTTGTAGCTAGCGCAGCGGCTCCCATTGGAGACTGATTTAAAAGTTTGTACGTTTTTTTCATGCGTTCTAAATCTCTCTGCATCGTATCATAAATCGCTAACGTATAATGACCAAATGTCGTTGGCTGCGCTGGTTGTGTATGGGTATAAGCTGGCATAATCGTTTCCTTATGATCAGCAGCAAGTTGCAATATACTCTCTTGCAATAACAAATGATGTTCCATTAATCGTAATACATACCGTCTTAAACTCATGCGATACATCGTGACACCCATATCATTTCTACTTCTACCAATATGCATATTACTTACAAAATTGCTTTTTGCTTCTTGAGAAATTAAATGTTCCACTAAAAAAAAGAGATCTTCATGCTGCTCTGTATAGAGCAATTGCTCTTCTGGCATTCCCTCTACCTTTTTTAACGCGTGTAATATAACTTTAGCTTCTTCCTTTTTCATTAAATTTTCTTCCATCAGCATCGTAATATGCGCTTTATGCACTTGAAACATATCTTTCAATAAGTAATTTCGTTGAAAATTAAATACATGTTGTAATACACAATCCACATATGTTTTCCCAGGGAAATCAGCGCCTTCACTCTTTATAAACTCTTCTTTACTTTGTTTCATCACCTTTTCCCCTTTCACCTAAGTATTACTACCCATCATACCCAGAGATAGCAAAAAAGTGCTTGTACACAAAAATAAACTCGGTGCTCTCTGCACCGAGTTTATTTAATAAAAGTCGCATCATACTTATCACTTTGCAACACTTGGAAATGCAAGTTTGCTAAATGTTTCCGTATTTCTGCACTGTCGTCCTCATTTAAATTATTTGCTAAAAACACTATTTCTGTACAGTTCCCCCGTTTATCCATCGCATAAACTGCTTTTGTAACTGTCCATGGCGTATAGCCGTTTTTTTGCCCTGCATGTCTAAATGTTTTACGGTATTTCTTAGCGCTCATATCTGTTTCAACGATGTTAGCCCATACTTTTTCTTCTGCTTCTGTCAGTCCACCCTTATGATTTGCCTTTTGAAGCAGTACCATATAATCGTTTGCAGAAGCAGCTGGCAATCGATCTGACCAAATTTTATCGTAACGTTCCTCTAAATAAAGAGGAATTTCCTTCTGTAATAATGGTCCCTTCTTTTTTAAGCGCTCATGAATAATCATCGCATATTGACGATATTGCTCTTGAGACATTTCTTTTAACTTTTTCTCTATTTTATATTTCGGAACGTGTAGTTCTTTATGCAAATATCCTGGAATGTATAAAGATGAAACGATTGGAAATAGCGGCTGATGTGCTGGAAGCGATAAACTTTGTAAATTCCGATTAATATTATCTAATCCTAACACTTCCATTAAATATTCAGCATTCGCATTCGAACTAAACTTAACCATTCCTTTTGCCACTTCTTCTAAAGAAATCGCTCCTTCAGTTATCTTACCTGTCTTCTCCAAATACCTTTGCCATCTATCTTGCGCACCACCATCTGTATTCGGTACATAATAACGATTCACATCATTTATGGAAACAAAACTAGACGAATCAATTTTCCCTTCCGTAACTTGTTTCGTAAATTCAAGCGCCACAATTAATTTCATTGTACTAGCAACTGGCAATACAACATTCGGATTTACAGAATAAACGACTTTATCATTTCTTTTTACTAGAAGCGCGCTATTTTTTTCATCTTTATGTTCTTCAATAAAGGATGCGATATACTGCGCATCATCATTATTCGAACTCCAAACTTTTTTCACTAAAAAATTACCCGATATTAGCAAAACGAAAATACCCACAATCACTGCGCATACTATAGTTTTTTTCAAGTAAAATTCCTCTCCTATTGTGTAGCTCTTCTCTATCTATCTCTTACAAACAAAATAATGGAGATGATTATTTTAGTAATCATCTCCATTATTTTAACTTGTATTCTCCCATTATGTCTACGTCATAATTTTAACGAAATCTTCGAGGAATTTTTTATAGTGTAACGACCAACCAATTCGAACCCAATTCTTTAAAGCTTTTGCATCAGGTTGAGGACGAAAATCAGCAATACTCTCTCCTTTTGCAATCCCTACTGTATCTACATCGACACGGCGGTATACATAGTCCAAAATAGAGGGATTTGCCGCAACCATCATTGTAACGACGTCATGTACTGGACTCCCTGTTATTTTCGGATTTAATTTTCTATAAGCTTTATAATAATACGTAAAAATCGGTTCAATTAATTTATTAAAACTCGTTTTAGAATGTTTCGTAATGTACTTTACCATCTCTGGCGTAATTATAGCTTCAGATGTAACATTAAGCGGCACCAATGTCACATTCTTGGCATTTTGCATTACTAATTGTGATGCAATAGGATCACCATGAAAATTCGCTTCTGCGACTGGTGTCACATTGCCAGGCATTAAAAAAGCACCGCCCATTATATAATATTCCTTCACATACTTCATCAATGGTTTTTCTAAAATAAATGCTGTCGCAAGTGTCGTTGACCTACCAGCATCAACTATAATTAATTCTCCTTTATATTTTTCAAGTATGTCAAAAAACTCACAAAAAGGCTTTATATTTGGAGAAAGATTTTTTGGCGGTCGAATTGGTCCTAAACCTTCCGCCCCATGAATTTCTGGATAATACGTTGTAATATCTCCAGATAAAGGGATTTTCGCACCATTAATAACAGGTATGTCTTCCCGCCCTGCCAGTTGCAATAAATATGCCGCATTACTTGTCGCCTTTTCTTGCGTTACATTTCCATATCCAGTTACTACACCAACAATATCAATATCAGGATGTAACAATCCATACATAATTGCCAAAGAGTCATCAATTCCCGGGTCTCCTAAAAACAATACTTTTTTCATCACCCTCAACTCCATCCCCTCAATTGTTATTAATTTATGAATATTCACAGGATTACAGAATAAAAAGAACAAATTTATACGAAAAAACGCAGTCCTCTAAGGACTACGTTCTCCCACTAACCTATACTGTTTTCTTTACAGCACTCATACTTCCAACGATATAAGCGATAAACGCAAAACAAATTGGGAAGACAACTGTATGTATACCGAACGGATTTGGATAGAAAAGATGGATACACATATATGAGCTTACCCCAACTAAAATAGATGCAAGCGCTCCTGTTGCATTTCCTTTCCTCCAATATAACCCTAATACGATCGGCCAAATGAATGCTGCTTCTAATCCACCGAAAGAAAATAAATTCAACCATATTAAAAAATCAGGTGGTTTAATTGCTGCTGCATAAACGAGCAGTCCTACGATAGCAGTAATCCATAAACTCCCTTTTCTAATCGTACTATCTGCCGCATCTTTATTTATGTAATTTACGTATATATCTTTAATGATTGATGAACTTACAAGTAACAATAGCGAGTTTACTGTAGACATAATCGCTGCCATCGGTGCAGCTAAGAAAACTCCAGCTAACCAGGGAGGTAACACCTCCATCGCGAGTAGCGGCATTACTTTATCTGGTACCGTTATACCTGGAAGTACGACTCGTGCGAACACACCCGTTAAATGCATACCAATCATAATTGTACCCACAACAATCGTCCCAATTATTAACGCTTGATGCATCGCTTTTGAATTTTTATAAGACATGGCACGCACACTAATTTGCGGTAAACCGACAACGCCAATTCCAATTAAAATCCAAAATGATGTCACATATGTTTTCGTTAAACTACCATCCGCTCCGAATGGTGTAATTAAATTTGGATTGATTTGAACAAGTTCCTGCATAATCTTTTCAATTCCACCACCGGCAATGACAGTAGCAATTAAAATGATTGTCGTTCCAACTAACATAATGATACCTAATAATGTATCTGATAGAGCAACTGCACGAAATCCACCAATTAATACGTACACAAGTACAGAAAAAGTAAATAAAAATAGTGCTGTTGTATAAGAGAGACCCGTTAGCGACTCAATTAATCGACCACCGCCGACCCACTGAGCTACTGTTGCTGAAAATAAAAAGATAATAATACATAACGCAGAAAGTATGACAACTGCTTTATTATTATATCTTCCCTTTAAATAATCAATAAGAGTAATGGCTTCCATCTTCCTAGCGATAATTGCAAACTTTTTACCGATAACCGTTAAAACGATATACCCTGTTACAACTTGAATCGCAGATAACAATACCCATCCAAGCCCCATATTGTATGCTATACCAGGGCCACCAATGAAGCTACTAGCACTACCGTACGTAGCAATCATTGTCATTGCTAATAATAAACCACCGAGCTCACGCCCACCTAAAAAATATTCTTGCAAAAATTTATTATGGGCAGTCGCTTGTACACGTCTTGAAGCATATACACCAATTAAAAATACAACGATAAACGAAATTATCATTGGAATGATTACATACCAATTCATCTATTATTCCTCACTTTTTTCTTCCTCATCGAGTGAAATATCTTGAAATACAAAACGAACAACTAAACTAAGTAAAATAACCATAACGATAAATCCAACGATACAGCTATAAAAAAACCATGCTGGAAAACCAAATACATATGTATATTCACTTGGATTTTTACTACCAAGCCCATAAGCAAATCCGTACCATATTATAAAATTGATAATAGCAAGTCCAAGACCAATTAACGCTTCTCTATGGGCGATTCGAAAGCGTGGATCATCATGATAATTCTTCATTTTTCTCCCTCCTCTCACGATGTATTATTGTACCATTGTTCTTCTAGTTTTTCCTACTAGAAAGCAAAAACAAGCAGGATTTTTTATAATCATATAGAAGATTCTCTTACATTACATATTTTTTACAATTGTAACACAAATGAAATTTGAATTTTCAGTATTTGTTAATTATGATTTTAATTAGAGGCTTTCCATCTAGTTCCTACATCCTTGATTTCGGAATAAACGCCGTCTCGTACTGCGTTTAATTATATTTTCAAGGGGGTTATACAATGAGTCAACTAGCTGTAAATCTTCATGAAAAGGTAGAGAAATTTCTTCAAGGTACAAAAAAGTTATATGTGAATGGATCATTCGTTGAAAGCGCTTCCGGAAAAACATTTAACACACCTAACCCAGCAACTGGCGAAACACTTGCCGTCGTTTCTGAAGCTGGTCGCGAAGATATTCATAAAGCTGTCGTTGCAGCTCGCATGGCTTTTGACGAAGGTCCTTGGTCTCGCATGAGCACTGCTGAGCGAAGCCGGCTTATGTACAAGTTAGCTGATTTAATGGAAGAACATAAAGAAGAGCTTGCACAGCTTGAAACGTTAGATAACGGAAAGCCAATCCGTGAAACAATGGCAGCAGACATACCACTCGCAATTGAACATATGCGCTATTATGCCGGCTGGGCGACGAAAATCGTTGGTCAAACAATTCCTGTTTCCGGTGATTACTTTAACTATACACGCCATGAAGCTGTTGGTGTCGTTGGTCAAATTATCCCTTGGAACTTCCCGCTTCTTATGGCAATGTGGAAAATGGGAGCAGCGCTTGCTACAGGATGTACAATCGTTTTAAAACCTGCAGAACAAACTCCACTATCCGCACTATACTTAGCTGAATTAATTGAAGAAGCTGGATTCCCGAAAGGTGTTATTAATATCGTTCCTGGATTCGGTGAATCAGCTGGACAAGCTCTTGTTAATCATCCACTCGTTGATAAAATTGCATTTACTGGTTCTACTCCAGTCGGTAAGCAAATTATGCGCCAAGCATCTAATTCCTTATAGGTACGTTTTTATGTGGTCATTATTATAAACTCCTTGTGCCCCATAGGTTATTCGTATTTTGACCACCACCTACTGGTCAAAATGATTTATTAACTCCTTCTAAAACCCCTATTTTTAACTCACTTTTAAGTACAAATACACATATACTATTATTGGACTGGGCATCCTGTATTTCGTTGAGATGCTCCGCATATACTATTATGGGTGCATCCTGCATTTTGTTAGGAAACTCTTTACTGGTAACGCATATACTGTTACTGGGTGGAGTCCTGCATTAACACTGAGACATTTTTTACTAGGAGGGACTTTTATGTTTGAAGAAAAAGAAAATGAAGAACAAGACGAGATAGAAGAACTTAAAACAATTCCTATTGCAGACTATGTAAAAATGAGACGTGAACAACGAAAACAAGAACAAGCAGAGTTCGAAGCAAAACTAAAAGTCCTCCAAGAAAAAACAGATAGACTCAAACGAGAATTAGGCTACAAAGATCGAAATCAAAAAACCTCCGAATGAAACTCTTCGAAGGCGCTTTGATTCTTTTTTATGTTATTACACATCAATCCCATATATTAGGACGTTCTATCCCCATATTTCGCATATAATCTAATAGTTGTCCAGTATGTACCGCCTCATGATAAGCTATTCGCATTAAAAAATCTCCTAGCGGTCGAATATAACCTGTAACCCCTTTACCACTTAAATCGGATCGATCTATTAGAATGTTTACTAAATCATCCTTCGTTAGAGATTGGATAAAGTTTAAGAATGTTTCTCGATAAGATAACGAAAATTCGATTTCCGCTTCAAGATTTGTAAACTCTCTTAAAGAATATGATTCATCAAGATTTTGTGAATTTCCATGATTTTGGATGATTTGATAATAATAATACTCTGATTCCAAAACATGTCTAATCATTTCTGCACATGTAAAGGCTTCATCATCTGGCTTCCAGTTTAACATGTGTTCAGGAATAGCTTTCCATACTTTAATACTTCTACGTCTCGTTTCTTCTAAATTCAAAAGAATTAATTCGACCTCATTCACAAAATTACCCCCCTTTGTTCTTATAGATTAATAATAACAAATATACAGAAAATTACAAGAATACACGTTCGTTAATTAACTTAAAAACTATTTTCGAAACTTACTTGCAAAGGAAGACTTTACTGGCTTCTTATCAATCGGAAGAACCTTCGGCCCTTCTTGTACCTCTTCCTTCTCTTTAAAACCCTCTAGGAAAGCCATAGGCTCCTTAAACGCCGTTTTCATGGCATAGTCCACATTTTTATCCACTTCTTCGTTAGAATGCCCCATTAACGTTCTATACAGCCTATATACCACACCTTGTAGTTTTTCTATGCTTATATTTGCCTTTTTTAGATCATCTTTCACCTTATCGTGGCTTTCTTGCAGGTTGGATAAGTCTTTCTGTAATTCTTTTTCTCTATCTAGTGACTCACGAAACTGTTTTTCCATGAAAAGTAAATGCTTTAATAGGTCGTCTTTGTCTTTATATCTTTTATCGACCAAATCAACTACATTGGGTACTTTTACTTCTTTTCCCTTGGAAACAGTTACAGCTTCACTGAATACTTCATTTGCTTTGTCTACTTCAATTCGACCCATTCGATTTTCTTTTCTCCAAAAGGCAATAGAGGTTGAGTTTAATATGATTCCTTTCTCGAACAATTCATTCGCATAGCGGTAAATATCTGTATAACCAATTCTCCCCATAGGCTGTACATTCTCTCTAAACATCAAGATTACTTTTCTCACTTCTTCAACAGAAAACTTTGGTTTACGCCCCACTGTTTTAGTCATGTAACATTCTCCCTCCATCCATATCTTCTAACTTAGAACCTAGTAATGCCATTTTGTATATATCGCCCTGTACAGCGTTTGCTTTTGTTTTTATCTTCGTTAACAACTCTGGATTTCTTCTTGATAATTCGTCTTGTAGAAATTGTTTATTTAGGTTTTGTAAGGCTGTTGTCATTTCACTTACGTTATTTCTCATTTCAAGTATTTCTTTTTGAATTGTTTCTTTCTTTTCCAAATACTCTTCGGGTGAAATTCCCCAGTACGAACAGAAATAACAACGTTTCGATTCACATTTTTGTTCTTGATCCTTGCAAAATCCTATTTTCATTTTTTGTTTATACGTTCCTTCGCTTTCATACACTTTCATTTTTACTTCATCGGGGGTAATTCCCACTGATTTAGTTGAGAGACTAGTATTTTTCACTTTTTTCATTAGCTTAAATACTTCGCAATCTACCCAGTACTCTTTATGATTACTGTAATGTAATTGCGTTTGAATTGTTTTATGTCCTCCTAATCGTGCAACCTCAACAGGACTATATCCTTGCATCATCAAAGACATGAATGCGATGTGCCTAGTATCATTCGGTCGAAGGTGATATTCTTGTTCTACTTTAAAATCATATACTTGTTCTATCGTTCTATAAAATCTAGGAATTAATGTTTCCAAATTTCTTCTGTTAAATTGTTTTGTATTCTTTTGAATGTACCCACGAACACTGTCTTTCACACTCATAATCGAAAGATATGAGATTAAAGTATCTGTTTTACCATACTGATTCGTTAAATCAATATAATGACCAATCATTTTATACATTTCTTCGTCTATTGCTACTTTATCCATAATTTGTACTCTCTTTGAATTCTGCTTAGTTCTCGGCAAGTGTAAATAATATTTATCTTTATCTACACTTAAGCAATCTCGTTCTATCAAACAAAACTCCGAAGCACGCATTGGAATAATTGTTGTTAATCTCCACCATATTGCAAGTGGATACACCATGAGTAATTCTTTATCGAAGTTTTCCTTATCCACAAAGCTTTCCAACAATGTTTCAAAATGCTTTTCTAGATAATAAGAAAACGATAGTACATACTGTGAAGGTGGCAATTCTCTTATATTACTTTGATGTTGGGGTATTTTATTTTTTAGTTCTACAAGAACAGGAAGATAATCATCGCCAATCTCTAGATCAGCATAATCAAAGAAATTACACAATGAATTAATCATTTCTCGTTTATAATTATGACTTAGTTCCCCATATTCAATATAATCAACTAAAGCTTTTATTTCGGTTTTTTTGAAGCCTTTAGTCACTTCGAATCCCTTATTTAAATGAATTAGACAATGAACCGCTATTTCTTTGTATTGATCAATAAGATTGACAATCCAACATTTAACGATTTCTTTAAACTCTTTTGGCAATTTACGATTAAAATGCGAGTAATCAAACTTACTGAAGTCATAACCGTTATAATTTTCAACATATAAAACTTTATTAACTTCCCAGTAATCCTCTTCAAATTCACCCCGAAGCCAACGATTTTCTTCTACAAGTTTTTGTACAATCCCCTTAGCTTCAATAACACTCTGTTTTATATCGAATCCTTCATCAGAGAAAACATCTATATCAAGTTCTATTTCTTTTACTGTATCCGTTACGGACATACTAGTTCCCCCTGTACTACGATAAATAAATTGGATTGTATGTTAGGTACGCTTCAAAATCTTCACCCGTTTTTGTTTGTACTTCCCCAATCAAATCTACTAATTCGTTATATTCTTCTTTTCCTCTTTCGAAGAAATGAAATACTTCCTCTTCCCCAAACTTTTGCATCGCACGTTCTACATGGTCTAAATCTTTATATAACACGTTCATAAGACGAGTTTTTTCACCGTCAAAGGTATTTGGGTCAAAATCTTTAACAAACTCAAAAATGGACGTTTTAAAACCTTCTACGAGAGAAGAAACTGCATAAAAGTTTGGAATAGCGAATGGACAGTCTTTACAAGAATCTAAATGTGGCTTTTGACAATTTGGAGAAACAAGGCATTGGAAATTCTCTTCATTGCTCGGTAGAGAATTAACTTGCAAATCAAACATTAAATCTGTAACTTCATCCAATCCCATATTAAAAATTTGATCAGCCACTTTTTGTCTCTCCGCTAACGTTTTATTAATAAATCCAGATGTTGCTTCGAGTTTATGAATCCCACCAAATGTTGCACTTAAAGCTAATATTTCTTGGGTTCTTTGATTTCTATCTTCTGTATCTCCAATCAGAATTTCAGCCATCAAATCAGGGATATAACCAAAGTTTTTTCTATTAAACAAACCCTCACTTAATTCATCCAATTCATCTTGTGGAATTACAAGATAAATGTTGGTAGTTTCGAAATTTTCATGTGCTCGTAGTCGTTGAGCCATTTCTAAAGCTGCACTACCTTTCCCTTTCTTCACTAGAACCATATATATCAACACTAATACTGTACGATTCATTTGTCGGCTTTGAAATTGAAATCCGTCTATTTCAAAATTTTCGAAGAAAGCATTATGAGCTTTTTTACCAAAACTACTATCATCTTGTGTGCCAAAATCTATGATTCTCGTTTCATTAGAATTTGAGCTAATTACAAGGCTTGTCCGCTTTTTAGCAATGATTGAACAAATAATAATTGCAGTCGCAAGTGAAACAGCTAAATCATCTGGACAATTGAAACGATTAGTTGCTCCAGTTTTGTTTACTGTCAAATCTTTTCGTTTAATTTGATTGATAACTGCATTCGCTTCTTCCTTTGTTAAATCTCTTGATTTTAATATTTCTAGAGAATTAATTCCAATCGATTCGAAATCAACCATCGCAATATCCATTACATCTCCGTGTCTCCAGGCATTACCTAAGTGAATCAACACATAGAGCCAAGCAGAACCGTAATAGAATATTTCTTTTTTATCCTTATCTGCGATTATCTTCTCCGCATCTAAAATAGCTTTATGTTTATGTTCCTCTTTTTGGACATAATCATATACTTTTATGTACTCTTCATACTCATATACTTCTTTTGGTTTTTCTTCTACCTCATACTGATAAGGATTAGTAATTCTGTTTATATCAAATGTTTTTTTTCGTGCTTCTTTTTTATTTAAATATATAGTCACTCTCGAATGAAATTCTCTTAAAAAAGCGTATAAAAAACCTTGCTTTTTCACGCCTATTGAAGGATTGAACAATTTGAGATTGATTTCATTTGAAGTCAACGAATACAATTCTTTTTCTATTGTCAAGTTTGATAAATATTCCGTACAATCAACGTAATCTCTCAATAAATTCCTTATACCTCTCTCATTTCTTTCAGACAACACGAACTTCTCTTTGCAGTATGAATACCATTCTTGCTCTGTATATCGACTATTTTTTGAAAAAGAAATTTCTTTTAAAATCAGCCATTCTTCAAATGCTTCTACTGGTGTTTTTTCCGAAAGTATTCTTTTTATTTTGTCTTGCATATCAATTTTATCTTTGTATTCTTGTACTTCTTCCAAGCGAAATACAAATTCTGCTGATGTCCCAAAAGCATATCGTATAATAGCATTTGTTTTTATTGGTGTAAAAACAGCCGTAGGTTGTCGAATATCTACACCGCAAATATTATTGATTTCACTTGCAAGACAATACTTTTCCTTACTTTCCTTCACATTTTCAGTAATGCCTTTAATAGCTTTCTTTGAGTAATACACCTTCTTAGAACTCAATTTAACTGGTTTTATACCCTCTTCTTTAGCAATTGATAGAAGTGTATGTTTTTTTATCCCAAGAATATTGTATATTTCCTCTAATGTATAATAGTCATCTAGATTCGTATTAAACATCTCAAAATATTTAACGTCCTCTATACGATAAAACCACATCATCTTAGTAAAACGTATTCTTTTGAGGTCGTTCTGTCTATCTACAATGTCAAATTGCAAATGACTTATGTTATATTTTTCCGCCAATTCATCGTTTTTTATATGAGTATCAAAAAAGTGAAGTAGTTGCTCCTTATCCACATATAAAAAAGCTTTATTGAAGCCATTTTCGTAATATCTATAATCAATTTTTTCAACATCACAAAGAGCAATAATTTCACCTATTCTCTTTCGACCCGCAACACTATTTCCTGTAACCGTTTCTTTGATACCAAAACTATATACAGCTTCTTTTTCAGTTAGATATTTCTCTTCCATTTCTTCTATTTTTGTCATCAAATTATCTAATTCATTTACGTTAAAAAATGTTGACGGTTTCCCATTACTTCCTCGCCCTTCTTTTGTACTAAGGTGTCCTTCTTTAAGCCAATGTTTAAAACCGCCCATATGCTTTGAAATTTTCCCATATTTTCCGCATTTAATGACTTCTGATTTCGTAATCCACTCTTGTTTCACCAATTCCCCCGCCTTACACCTTTATAATTTTTTCTTCCATTTCTTCACATGGTCATAATCGATAACTCCTAATTTTTCTGTGGGGTAATCTTTAAATTCGTTTACAGCCTGTTGTATTTGTTCTGTTGTCAGTGTTTGGTCAATGTATTCCATAGCCGAAGTTAAGCTTCTATCTCCACGAGCGATTGCTAACTGCGTTGGAGTGAACCCCATATCGATTAACATGTTCGTAAAGACTCCTCGACCGACATGTGTTGACCAAAATGTTCCTGACAAAAGTTCATAATCCTTATGTCCCATTAACGAATCAAGGAATGCCTTTTTCACTTTCTGAAAACGTCGATCGTACACTTTCCCTGACATTGGTTCTCCGTCACCATTTAGGAATAAAGCACTATGATTCTTGCACTTTCCACTCTTAATCATGTAATCTAGTCTTTTATGATGTTTTCTATATACTTCCCAAACGAGGTCATTATCTAAAATCGTTTGTCGAACCATATCTGTTTGTAAGTAGTTGAGCCTCTTTGGATTCTCTGATTTCGTATCCTTTAGACGAGAAAAGAATTTGTTACGATTATCTTTGATTTGGACTTCCATTGATTCGCCTTCATTTACAATCAAATTCCCCCTCGAAACATTAACAACTTCCCCTCTTCTCAATCCTCCATAGAATTGAAAACATAGCCCTAGAGCGATTTCCTCTGCAATATCCATAGCTATTCGAATAAAGTGTGCTGTTAATTGATTTCGGTCTTCTCCAAAATCTTTCAACTTTGATACTTTTCTTTTACTAGTATTTCTCGAAGGGAATCTTGTTCCTAAACTTGGTTCTCTAAATACTGAACCATGAACAGTATCACCATTAAAATTCTTTTTCTCCTCTAAAGGAAAATCTTCGTCTATCCAATTCATTTTTTTCAAAAACACATAAAATGCCGAAAGGTATTTTTCATACTGTTCTACTGTTGCTTTTTGCAATCCCTCTAATGAGCAATGTGTTATATATTGACTACCATGTTTGCGTTCTAATCCATTGATCCCCTTATCTTTCATACCCACAAACTCTTCATGTCCTTCTTCAATCTTTTGTAAACAAAAATTCAAGAAACGACACACTACCCTTGCAGGTGCATCAGCACTATTTAACGACTTCCCATAAAACTCATACTGTCTTTTTATGAATTCTGATATAGGGTGTGGATATACAATTCCTGTACTTTCCTCCAACACACCTATCGTAATCACTTTTATATTTCTCATTTTTCCTCTAATCATTTCATTTACAGTAGTTTCTTTACTTACAAATTTATAATCCATTACTTCATTCACTTCCCCTCATTCATAAAAGAATTTCTCTCTATGTACTCTCTTTTATTTTTGTTTAATATGATTACTTTTACTACTTTCTTTTCTCTGAAATAGTACCTAAATCTATATTATTTTATTCCTCCTATTTTGTCCACTTTTTGATAAAAGTGGACAAAATATAAAACACCCTTTTATTCCTTTTATATCAATACTTACAATATCCTTTTTTATATACTTTCAGTATTATGACCACTATTGGGGGTATATGAAACATTAAAGCGCGTTACACTTGAGCTAGGCGGTAAATCACCAAATATCATCCTGCCAGATGCTGATTTATCTCGCGCGATTCCTGGTGCACTTTCTGGTGTTATGTTTAACCAAGGACAAGTATGCTCTGCTGGATCACGTTTATTTGTTCCGAAGAAAATGTATGATAATGTCATGGCTGACCTTGTCCTTTACTCTAAAAAATTAAATCAAGGTGCTGGCTTAAGTCCAGAAACTACAATCGGTCCTCTCGTTTCTGAAGAACAACAAAAACGTGTAATGGGCTACATTGAAAAAGGAATTGAAGAAGGTGCTGAAGTACTATGCGGAGGAAGTAATCCATTCGATCAAGGATACTTCGTTTCCCCTACTGTATTCGCTGACGTTAATGATGAAATGACGATTGCAAAAGAAGAAATTTTCGGTCCAGTTATTTCTGCAATACCATTTAACGATATTGATGAAGTAATTGAACGTGCAAATAAATCACAATTCGGCTTAGCAGCTGGTGTGTGGACAGAAAATGTTAAAACAGCACACTACGTTGCAAGTAAAGTACGTGCTGGTACAGTATGGGTAAACTGTTATAACGTCTTTGATGCAGCATCTCCATTTGGAGGATTTAAACAATCCGGTCTTGGTCGTGAAATGGGATCTTATGCATTAAATAACTATACAGAAGTGAAGAGCGTTTGGCTTAACTTAAATTAATGAGAAAGAACCTGACCTATCCGGTCAGGTTCTTTTCATTATGTATGTCTTTAAACTTGCAGTCCTCCGCTCACATTTAATACTTCTCCTGTAATATAGGATGCGTATTCTGATGCTAAAAAGGCTGCTGCGTTCGCAATATCTTCTGGGGTTCCAATTCTACCAACTGGAATCGCACCAACCATCTTTTCTTTCACTTTATCTGGTATCGTTTTTGTCATATCTGTATCCATAAACCCTGGACAAATCGCATTACACGTAATACCGAAACTTCCAACTTCTTTCGCTGCCGTTTTCGTTAAACCTACAACGCCTGCCTTCGTAGCCGCATAATTTGCTTGACCTATGTTTCCTTCCCTACTAATTGAAGATATATTAATAATGCGCCCATACCCTTGTTGTCTCATGTAAAGAAGCGCTGGTTGCATACAATAAAAAACACCGGTTAAGTTCACTTGTAATACTTGTTCCCAAGCAGACTTCTCCATTTTATGTAACATTGCATCTCTTGTAATCCCAGCGTTATTCACCAAAATATGTAATGTACCGAATTTTTGAACCGCATATTCAATTAACGATTTCGCTTCATTTTGATTACTCACATCACATCGATATGAGCACACTTCATATCCTTCGTCCGATAACTCACGTGTCGTTTTTTGTAGCTTCTCTTCATTTACATCGCTAATTAATACTTTCGCCCCTAGCTTTGCATACACCCTTGCAATCTCTTTTCCAATTCCCTGTGCAGCTCCTGTTACAACAGCTGTTTTCCCGTTTAAAAACTCCATTGCTATCCCCCATTTCTATTACTTATACTGTATATTTCGGCTTTTTACTTTCCAATTCCTCTTTGTATAAAAAAGTCTATTTGTGTCAAACTAACTTTGCAACGTCGCATAAAGTGAAACTTTAATCAGTGGGGGTTTTCTTCCCCCCACTGATTATCAGCCCTCACCAATCGGACTTTTATGGGTAGCCCGATCCCCACCTAACTTCTTTGCTTTCGCTGAATTTTGAGGTCGGGTCTTACTGCCCATTAAAGCGGGATAAAGTGCAAGGAGATTGTGTCGAATGAACAAAAAAAATTTCAAACAAAACAAAGCTACTGATGGCATTGATGTAGAGTTCTCTCGTGAACTTGCTGACCACAATGACTTAGAAGCAAATGCACGTGCAAATGCCGCTGATGCACGTCAAAAACGCCAGTCAACTGAAAAATAAGGAAAACACAACCTTATTCTTTTCAACAGGGACCTACTACCCAACAAAATAAACCGAGAGGTATCTCTCGGTTTATTTTCTATATTTTTTTATATAATGTGCCAAAGTAAGTAGTGGATATATATGGGCATAGCTATGGTAACGAATATAAAACCCACCTGGTAAACCTGTTCCAGTAGGATATTTTTCATTCACATAAGGATTCGCAAGCAAATATGAAATACCTTTTCGAATAATTGGCGTTTCTGTATCATAGTAAGAAATGAGAGCATCTAGCGCCCATGCCGTTTGGGATGGTGTACTAAATGGTAAAGTAACGAACCTTTTCTCCACACTACTGTGGCATGATTCTCCCCATCCACCGTCTTTATGCTGTATATGTTCAAGCCATAAAGCTGCACGTTTTAATGATGGATTGCTAGATGGAATTCCGAATGACCGTAAGCCTGTCATAACAGCCCACGTACCATATATATAACAAATCCCCCATTTCCCATACCATGATCCATTTTCCTCTTGTACATTCATTAACCAATTTATCGCACTTTGTTTTTGTTTCTCAGGTAATTCATTTTGCGCGTATGTCCCGAAAAACTCTAACACCCTCCCTGTAATATCTGGTGTAGAAGGATCTGTAATCATATCACTTGCATTTTCGATTGGTAATTTTGCTAATATATTGCTCGTCACACCTTTTTCAAAAGCTCCCCAGCCCCCATCATTATTTTGTAATCCTTTAACCCAATTAATCCCTTTCTGCCAAGCATGATCTACCTTTTCGTTTCCTCTACTCCTTGCCAACACTCTTAGTACAGCTGTTGTATCATCAACATCTGGAACTGTCGTATTTACATCCGAAAAACCCCAACCACCTGGAGTAAGCGCTGAAGCATGTACGCTCCAATCAGCTTTTTTTGTATGCTGTTTTTTTAATAAATATGCTGTTGCATTTTGAAGCATTTTATTATCTTTCGGAACGTGGGCCTCTTGTAACGCATAGCTGAGTAAAGCTGTATCCCATACAGTTGAAGGAGAGTTTTGCAAATGATTACCGCTTTCCATCTTCCATATATAAGATGTTATCCCGGTTATAGCATTTTGAATTATTGATGATTGAAGAGAATGCCCTAACGCAAGTAAAGCATAAATCATATAAAACGAGGCAGTTGCGTAACTATATAACGTTCCATTTTCATCAATACGCTCTTTCATAAATCGTTCGACTTCCTCATACCCTTTATGATGTAACGAGAGTGGATACGAGATAATTTGTTTTACATCACTTACTAACGTTTGAAACAACGGAGACCGCTCCTCCCGAAACCATTCTCCGCCCCCGCCTGCAATGTGATTTAAATTTGGCAATAACTTTTTCCCTACTCGAAACCTTTTATTTAAACAGAGCATCATCGGAATTAAATGGATACGTGCTGAGCTACTCAATTCAAATATACTGAGGGGAGAATCATTCTGTAGAAACATGATTGGTGTTGGCAAATGAAAGAGTGAAGGATATTCATATTCTCCATGAACCGCTAATAAAAACTTCGTCATAAAATGAGCACGCGCCACGCCTCCGCGTTCCTTAATGAAATTTTCCGCTCGCTTCATATTCGCATCTTCTTTTGTATATTTTCCTGATGCAAGTAAGGCGGCATAAGATTGAATGGTAGCAGATAAATTACCACCCACTTCATCTTCATACAATTTCCATGTTCCTTCATTTGTTTGAAGTGATGCTAATCTTTTTACAAACGGTTCTATCTCTTTATCTCTACCTAATAATTTTAATAAAAAAATCATATGGCAATCTGTTAACGGAGCTCCTTCAAAACAAAATCGCCACGTACCATCTTGCCATTGCATCGATTGAAGTGCAGTTGCTCTTCTCGCTATTTCTTCATGCGCTTTTTCATATAATAACAAGTTACTCACCCACCCTTTTGAAATCCGTATAACGATATTCAAGAAAGTAGCTGAATATGTATGAATACAAAGAAAAGCAGAACATATAAAATGTTCTGCTCATAAACAATATCCTACTCCGACAATAATCCCTAATAAAGCACCAACTACTACTTCATACGGCGTATGCCCGACAAGTTCATTTAACTTCTTATATTCTGTTTGTCTACCGTGAAAAAACTCATTCAATATTTTCGCTTGTTTACTTACCGCAAGCCTTACTCCTGAAGCATCATACATAACTATAATGGCAAAAATAGCAGCAATTGCAAATAAAGTACTTTCCACACCTTCCACAACGCCAACACCTGTCGCCAGTGCTGTAACAGTTGAAGCATGAGAACTTGGCATCCCACCTGAAGCGAAAAACTTTGCAAAATCAAATTCGCCCGTTTTAAATAATTTAAAGACTACTTTCGTTAATTGTGCTAAAAACCATGAAATTACAGCGGCCATAAGCGGATCGTTATGTAAAATCGTTTCCACGTTCTCAGCTCCCTACTAGCTATAATGGAAATCCTATAGTATCAGTATAAAGAAAAATGCGTAGAAAATACTACGCATTACGATACTTTTGCTGATTTATTTTTTATAAATTTCGGTTGTTTCTGCACCAAGAACTTTGTTTTCGCTACCGAGAATACAAATAATGCAACCCATATACAAAAGAATGCAATCATATGAGTAGATGTGAAATGTTCACCAAATACGAATACACCTAAAATCAAACTAATTGTTGGTGCAATATATTGTAAAAACCCTACCATATAAAGCGGAATAAGTTGGGCTCCTTTTGCAAAATAAAAAAGTGGCAATGCTGTAACAATGCCCGCCCCTATTAATAGTAATGTCGATAACATTGAAATCGAGCCAAATGAGCCGAAACCATGTACTCCTGTCATTACTAAATAAATAATCGCAAACGGCGTCACTAACATCGTTTCCATCGTAAGTCCAATTGTCGCATCATAGTTTAACAATTTTTTCGTTAATCCATATAATCCAAATGAAAGGGCAAGTGATAAAGAAACCCATGGAATAGCCCCGAAACGTACTGTTAAAATGATAACCCCTACTCCAGCTAAACCAACTGCAACGTATTGCCAAAAGTTTAACTTTTCCTTTAAAACGACTGTACCAAGTAAAATACTAATAAGCGGATTAATATAATAGCCAAGACTTGCTTCTATGACATGATTATGATTAACGGCCCATATGTAGACAAACCAGTTTCCGCTAATCAAGACTGAAGCTATTGTTAACGACATTAATAATTTAGGTCGTTTAAAAAGATTCACGAACTCTCCAATAAACTGACGAAATCTCTTCGTAACACCTAATACGATTAACATAAACACGAATGCCCAAACGATGCGGTGTGCTAATATTTCATCTGCTGGGACTTCCTCAACCCATTTCCAATAGATTGGTAGTATTCCCCACATCGTATACGCACCAGCCGCATATATAATCCCTTTTTTTTGCTCTGCTGATTGACTCCCCATCTTCCTTTTTCTCCTCTTCTCATTTTTTCTCCATTATACGTTCCCACGTGCTCACTTTACCAATAATCAATCTGCATTTCTTTCGACATTTCTCATACAACGAATAATAAACATACCGTTATTACAACAAGTAACGGTATGCCGAAAACAAATTTCTTTTTATGAGTTTTATGATGAAACATATACATACCAATCCAAGCTCCAACTGCTCCCCCAGCTGCTGCTGATAAAAACAACGTACTTTCTGGCGTTCTCCACTGTTTCTTCTTCGCTTTTCGTTTATCAAGCCCCATAAGGCTAAAAGCTATAACGTTAATCATAATAAAATAAATCCATTTCATCGCTTTCTCTCCCTATGAAAAATTCGCTTAATGGTAACATGAAAAAACGATGGAAACAACTGAAGAACACTTTTTATTAATTCGTTACCTTCATATTTACATAGCCAATCAAAAGACTAATTATAGCTATTAAATAGAAAGATGTTATGGGCAAGATCCTTATATTTCATTCCCTTCACCCACTACCATAGCATCGAAAAAACTTCTCTCAATCACTTTTTCATCAAAGTGAAGAACTACAATTAGCCCTACATATAAAGAAACGAAATTTAAAAACCATTCCCCATTATCATCCTTATTAGCTAAACATTTAAATATCTCTTGAAATTGCATACGCTCGTCTATAGCAACAACCGGTCGCACACCAAAATATTTCAATACGAAATGTAAATCAAGCTGCACGGATAAGGATAAAATATATTTTAATAACTCCGTATAATGAGCAACATTTTTTTTACTATATAACTTCACGAGCTTTTGATGTAAATGAGTAATCGATAATTCTTCATCAGTCATTTTTGTTGCTTCTATCGTTTCAATCATCTTCTTCATATTCATTACATTTACCCCTCCTGTTACAAAACAAAAGCCAAAGCGTATTTATTTTATAATCAGCAATAATTGAGTATTTCTCGTCTCTCTTTCTTCTTCACTAACTAAGTCATACTTTTTTAGAAGATGAAAGACATCATTTAATATTTCCTGTGAATGATTACCTTGCAAAAATCCCTTTACCTCTTTAAAAATCACTTCCGGTAAAAAACTCTTTTGGCTCTCGAGCTTATTCATTACATCTTCAATAGAATGATCGATATTACATGCCATAAAAAATTCCTCCTCTATCCTTTATAAATAATATCTTCTGCTAACGATGTAAACACTTCTCCAACAAGAGAATCTTCATCATATACAGATGAACCGCTATTTTCTTCACGTTTTGCAAAAGGTACTTGTGCGATTACTTCTGTTTGCAATTGTTCTGCTAACATTTCCCCGCCGCCTTTTCCGAACAGATAATTTTTCGATCCATCTTGTTCTTCATAATAAGCCATGTTTTCCACAATACCTAAAATCTCGTGTTTCGTATGTTTTGCCATTACGCCTACTCTAGATGCTACGAATGAAGCTACATTATGTGGTGTTGTAACAATAATTTCTTTCGCCTGCGGAATCATTGCTGCAACATCAATAGCAACATCTCCTGTACCAGGTGGTAAATCAAGAAGTAAATAATCTAATTCTCCCCAGTGCGTATTCGCAAGGAAATTTTGAATCCATTTATTTAACATCGGTCCGCGCCACATAACCGGATTATTTCCTTCTGTAAAAAATCCCATAGACATAATTTTAACACCGTGACTAATAACTGGAATTGCTGTTTGATCAATCATCGTTGGTTTTTGATTCGTTTCCATCATAGCTGGAATGCTAAAACCATATATATCTGCATCTAATATCCCCACTTTTTTGCCCATACGAGCTAAAGCTGTTGCAAGATTAATTGTTACAGTTGATTTTCCGACTCCACCTTTTCCGCTCGTTACAGTAAGAAATTGTACTCCTGAATCAGGACGAAGCATGCTTGGCATACCAGTTTCTGTTCTAGTATTTTTCTTTAACTTCTCTGTTAAGACTGCACGTTCTTCTTTTGTCATAGAACTAAATGTTACAGCCACTTTAGAGGCACCAATTGCGTGAAGCGATTCTTCAATATCTTGTTGAATTTTTGATTTTAACGGACACCCTTGAATCGTTAGCACTACTTCAAGTTTAACCTCTGTTCCATTCATTTGTATATTTCTAACCATGTTTAACTCCACAATACTTTTGTGTAATTCTGGATCCTCTACATGTTTTAACGCATTCATTATTTGTTCTTGAGTAAGCATAGAACTCATCCCTTCTCGTATTCGAATTTATATATAGCATCTTCTTATCGTTTCAAGAAACGCTTATTATCCACCACTAACAGGCGGGATGAATGCGACAATATCTCCAGCTCGTATCATCTCCTCATTCGTTACAAACTCTTCATTAACAGCCACCATCACTCTATCAAGCGATTGTAAACTATAGTTTGCTTTGAGCCATTCTTTTAATTGCTGCACTGTCATTTCTTGTTTTTCTGAAATTACGAATCGATCTAATCCGACTTCCTCACGCAAATTTGCAAACAGTAAAATTGTAATCATTTTCTCATTCTTCCTTCTTCGGTTTTCCTGCTGGATATGGTGTATTTTCAAGTTGATCGCCAATCCACATCGTCCCATCTTCCCAAAATTCTTTTTTCCATATTGGGACGATTCGCTTTATACGTTCAATTGCGTATTCATTCGCTTCATAAGCTACTTTACGATGCGGTGATGAAACTGCAATGACTACCGCAATATCCATTATTTCTAGCCGGCCTACTCGGTGAGTAATTGCTACTTTTGCATCCGGCCATCTTTCACTAATTTCTTCACCAATTCTCATAAGTTGTTTTACTGCCATCGTTTCATATGCTTCATACTCTAAATATAGCGTTCGTCTTCCTTTTGTTAATTCTCTCACTGTACCAATAAAAGTTGTAATCGCACCTGCCTCTCTTCTTGCAACTTTATTCGTTACTTCTTCAACTACAATCGGTATATCAACAATCTCAAATAGCACTTGTCCCATTAGAATCACCTCTCACTTTATAAAATGTCCAAGGCCATTCACTACCTTCGTTATCTTCCAACAAGAGAACATCTACGAACATATCTTTTTTATACCCTCTCGTACCACCTGGAAGTACAATAAATATATTTGTCTCTGCTAGAGAAGAAACTGAACTAGATTTATCAAACCCTGACGGATAAGCGATTAACTGCCCTTCGTTATATGTTAGTTTTCCTCGTACAAATCTTGTAAATGGATTTGGCTTTAAAAAGTCTTCTCCTAATAACGCTTTTTCTCTTTTTACATGTGCTTTTTCACTAAACATATACGTCCGAATACAAGGTCTTACAAATAATTCAAACCCTACGTAACAAGCAGATGGATTTCCTGATAAACCGAATAATAACTTGCCATTTAATTGCGCTACAGTCGTAACACTTCCTGGCCTCATTGCAACTTTATTGAAAAGAACTGATGCACCTAATTTTTCATATATAGCTGGCAAATAATCGTAATCCCCTACTGATACACCACCTGTTGTAATGAGCATATCTACTTGGCTTAATGCTTCTTTTACAGCCGTAAAACACGTATAAAAATCATCGCTAAACTTCCCAAAATATTTTACTCTTCCGCCTGCTCTTCGGATTTGAGACAATATCATATACGTATTACTATTTCGGATTTTCCCTGGCTGTAATGAATCGTTTACATCCAGTAATTCACTGCCAGTCGCTAATAGTCCAACTACAGGCTTTCTCGCAACTGGCACCTCGCTATACCCGAACGTAGCAAGAAGAGCTGAAATACCTGGATGAATGTATGTTCCTTTCTTTGCAAGAACCGTTCCTTTACGAGCATCTTCACCTTGAAAAGAAATATTATCGCCCGTTTTGAATGACCGTTTCAATTCCATATACTTACTGCCAGCCTCCTCATATTGACGAGTCAGCTCTAGCATAACAACTGCATCACATCCACTCGGAATCTGTGCTCCCGTCATAATTCGAACTGCTTGAAACGGACCTACTTTCTCATCGAATAGCGATCCTGCACCAATTTCACCCACTACTTCAAATACAATTGGCGTTTCATAACTTGCTAAATTCGTATCTTCTGCTCTAATAGCAAACCCGTCATACGGTGAACGATTAAATGACGGCACATCATGGTCAGCTACTAAATCCTCTGCTAATATACGTCCGTAAGCTAATTCAATAGGTAGTAGCTCCTTTAAGCCGTTATGAGCAAATCCCATCACTTTACGAACAGCCTCTTCAACTGTGATTGGTACTCTTCTTTCCATTGTTGACAACCCTTTCTATTAGCCGAATACGCAATAATATAGTTGTTTCGCTTTCGAAATATCATTTGTGCCATGAATAAAAACACGACCATCCCGAAAAACAACGATGCGGTACTCATCTAATTGGCAAGATAGTAAATACGGATTCCGATTTACTTCCCCCACTTTTTTTAATACTTTTTCTATATCATCAAAATTGTATTTTCTATTGTCTACTGATCTAATTTGAACTGTATTTCTTCCGCATAAAGCAGCTACCTTCGTTTGGTTTTCATATGATAAATAAGGATAAGTTCGATTCAAACCACATGAGAGACAAGCGTCTGTTTTTATTTTCCCTAGTTTTATAAAATGGTTTTGATTACTCCATATATCAAACATGAAAAATGTTTTTCTAATTGCTGCAAAATCTTCTACTAAAATTTTGAGTGCTTCCGCCACTTGATATGCTGCGACGATTTGTACAGTCGGGCTAATAATTCCAGCTGTATCACACGTCACACCTGTAACTGGAACGTTCTTCAGCACACAATGTAAACACGGTGTCTCTTGTGGAATAATTGTACAACTCATACCGTACGAGCCAACGCAAGAACCATATACCCACGGGATATTATGTTTTTGTGATAAGTCATTTATTATAAATCGGATATCGAAATTATCTGTTGCATCAATGATTACATCGACATTTTCTAATAGCTCTTCCAAGTTTTCTACACATGCATCCATTACGAAAGCATGTATTTGTACTTCCGCATTAAGTTTTTCTAGCCGATTTTTAGCAGCGATTGCTTTTGGCAATTTCTCTCTTGCATCTTGTTCAGAGTACAATTGTTGCCTTTGTAAATTACTCCATTCAACGTAATCGCGATCTATAATCGTCAACTTGCCAATACCTGCACGTACGAAACTTTCGGCACTTGCACTTCCTAATGCGCCTACTCCTACAATTAACACATGTTTATTTCGAATTTTTTCTTGCCCTCTACTCCCAATTGGTTTAAACAAATGTTGTCGTGAATACCGCTCAGCCATTACATACCCTTCCTCTCACGAACTCTATTTCATATTAGAATGTTGTTTTTGATAACAAGCAAAGTACGCAAATCCAACAAAACCAGCTCCGCCAATTACATTTCCGATAAAGACAGGAACAAAATTTTTAGCAAGATCCATCCATGTCAAATGACCTGCAAAAATAACTGCTGAGATGACAAACATATTTGCTACCACTTGCTGAAATCCAATCACTACAAATGCCATAATTGGAATCCAAATTCCGATTATTTTTCCGACAAAATCACTCGTCCCATAAGCGAGCCAAAGCGCCAAACAAACGAGCCAATTACACCCAATTGCTAAAATTAAAGTTCTCCCAAATGATTCATGTAACTTTCCTTCTGCTATCGCTACCGTTTTATTTAAATAATCTCCCTCTGTTAATCCGCCAAGATGACCGAAACAATACGCTACGAAAATAGCTCCTACAAAATTCATGAAAGTAATCCAAATCCAGTTATTTAGCACACTAACCAATGTAATTTTCTTTGCATATAGCGCCATAGATAGTGACATCATATTTCCGGTAATTAATTCTCCTCCTGCTAATACGACGAGCATGAGTCCAACAGGAAAAACCGCTCCTCCTAAAACATTCACTAAACTCCCCCAGCGCTCAGGCAAATTACCTAAAACGCGAATGTTAAGTAAAAAACCTAGCGAAATAAACGCTCCTCCTAAAAAACCGAGAATAAGCATTGCTGGCAAGGTCTGACTTACTTTTTGAACACCGGCCTCAATGACAAGCTCAGCAATTTGTTCCGGTTTATGAAATGCCATTACTAATTCCTCCATTTTCTCCAAATAAAAAAGCAGCTTCAAAAAACCTCCTCAAAATAAAGGTTTTTGAATGCTGCTTAATTTCTCTGCACATCTTTTACAGAGAGATCAATCATCACTTTTACTATAAAATAGAAAATCTACAAACGTTGCACATCTTCCATTTTGTATATACTGCATCATAGTGTCACGCTTATATATCAACCACCAATATGTGACATTTCAATTTTAGGTGCTCTTCTTTTACTTGTATGACTTAAGCGTTCATCTGAATAACGATCTTCTCGTTTGTTCCATATATCGCGTACGACATCTGTTATTTCCTCGTCAGTGTATTCTGATCGAAGCAGTTCTCTCAAATCATTTCCTATAGAAGCGAACAAACAAGTATATAATTTTCCTTCTGCAGAAATACGAGCTCTCGTACATGAGGAGCAGAAGGAGTCTGTTACTGATGAAATAATACCTATTTCTTCATCACTTCCAATATAACGATAGCGAGTCGCAACCTCTCCTGCATAATTCGCTTCTATTCGTTCTAATGGCATAACTTGATGAATCGTATCTACTATTTCTTGTTTAGAGACAACCTCTTTTAAATCCCAACCGTTATAATTTCCAACGTCCATATACTCAATAAAACGAAGAATATGTTTATTTTCCTTAAAGTATTGCGCCATCTGCAAGATATCTTGTTCGTTTTTCCCCTTTTGAACGACCATGTTTATTTTAATTTTCATACCGACTTCAGCTGCAGCTTGTATTCCTTCCAGAACCCTTTGTACTTTGCTTCTATTACCATTCAAATAGAAAAACCGCTCTTCTTCTAAGGAATCTAAACTAACTGTCACACGTGATAAACCCGCCTTATATAAATCAGGAGCAAACTTTTTAAGTAACGATCCATTAGTTGTTAAACCGATATCCTCCACACCATCTATTTTATTCAGGCGCTCGATAAGCTGCGGAAGACCTCTTCGAAGTAACGGTTCTCCGCCTGTAATCCGTAATTTTCTAACACCTAAAGAAACGAAAATACGCGTTATCCTTTCAATTTCATCAAAAGATAAAATTTTATCATTAGACAAAAACGAGTAATCCGGACCAAATATTTCTTCTGGCATACAATATCGACAGCGAAAATTACAGCGATCAGTAACTGAAATACGTAAATCCTTTAACGGACGTTGTAGTTTGTCTAATGTGACAGATTTCATATTTATTGCCTCGCTTTTACTTATTTTATATTTAAAACACGCTCCGGATGCGTATATACATTTAAGGATTCATTCCGAATAAACCCTATCGTAGTAATACCTAATTCTTCAGCTAGCTGTAAAGCCAACTCAGTTGGAGCTGATTTTGACAGTATAATTTCACAACCAATTTTTGCAACCTTCAATAGTATTTCCGAAGAAATACGACCACTAAAAACAATGATTTTATCTCTTATAGAAATATTATTTTTTAAGCAATAACCGTAAATTTTATCTAACGCATTATGTCTACCGATATCCATTCGACTTAAAATAATACCACTCACATTGCACAAAGATGCATTATGAACGCCGCCTGTATGATGAAACGTCTCTGCAGATTGCTGCATTTCTTTCATTAATCGAAAACAGTCTTCTGCAGCAACCTGTACATGAACGCCATTCATTTTCTTTGCGCTTAATGCATCATTTGCAAAAACAAACCCTTGTCTACTCATGCCACAGCATGAAGTAATATAGCGTTTATTTTGCATTTGTTCGTAATACGGATTTACTTTTGTCGTCGTGACATGTACAAATCCTTCTTTCTCTTGTACCCATATGTCATCAATATCTTCATACTTCCGAATAATTCCTTCAGATGCTAGGAAGCCTATTACCATATCTTCTATATATTCTGGAGTACTAACCATTGTAACAAACTCCTGTCCGTTCATTTTAATCGTGACTGGAAACTCTGTTACAATGCTGTCCTCTATATGCTTAAACGCCCCTTGTTCATAACGAAAGATTTCTCTTTCTACCTGTATCGGTTTCACGATCAGTATCCTTCTCTCACGTTATATTTTTATCAAAAACAAATACCGAAACTGCAATATCTTCTTCTACTTTCATATCTGAAAACAAATTCACTAATTTCGCTCCAACAAGTTCCTCCAAATGTTCACGGGAATTCGCAGCATACACTTCTTGAATCATTTTCGTTCTAGCCATATGAACCATTTCCGCACCGTCCATCGTACTTGAAATGAATTTCTCAGTAGGTGTTAAATTTCCGTAAAGAGTTGCAATCGCCATATTTTCAGCAAAAACAGTATGAATTCGTTCTGGCCCTTTTCCGAAAAGTTCCTTTCGAAGTTTTCGAATCATATCATTAAATTCATGTACTTTTTTTGACATACAATTATACCTCCCAAAAAACCTCATTTTACTTTATTATATATTTTACCAAAATGAGCCTTCCGCCCAAACTATTTCGTACAAACATTTGGGCGAAAGGATTCACTTCGTGAAGGTTACTCGTCTTTTAACCCTTTACCCATACCTTTTAAGAAATGAAGCCCAAATCCGATAGCACGGTTAATGTCCGGATCTTTCAATACTTTCATAAGATCGAATACTCCTACTTTTTTATTACTCTCTAGATGCTCATTACCTTCTTCTAGCCCTACTAATAAGCTACCTATAAGCTTTTTCGTAAGTTCCGGGTCAAGTTCTGTTAAAGCACCCGCAGCCCCCATCATATTATTAATTAAATTTGTAACCGGCTCACGAGTCACTTGGCCAAGAACAATCTTTGCGATTGGTTCTTTCGCCTTTAGCATAGAATTTGCAGCTTCTAACATGCCAATATCATTCAATTCCCCTACAATGTTAAACATTTGATTTAGAGCGTCTTCATTATTAACTAGAAGCTCTTTTAAATCATCTAATTTTTTCTGTTTTATTTCTTCCTCAGTTAATTCTTGTTTTTGAATCACTTTTATAGGTGCAGCCATATTTTTCTCCTCCTACTTATCCGTTAAATGCACATACCCTGGACGTGCCCACTTACGATGTACCTCAATGCCAGCTTGAGGGTGACGTTTTTTATTACGCGGATTCGCTTTTGGCATCGGATTTTCACCCTCAATTTCCAGCACTTCCATACGCACTTTCGTCTGTTTATAAGCAGGTGTGTTCGTACGCGTATCAACGGCAGGACCTGTTAAGAAATTAATTGCTGTTTCATTATCTGTAGAGTTCATCGGTAAATATAACTCATTCGCTTTTACACGATTTGTTACAAGTGCACGTAATTTTAACGCTCCAAACGGAGAGACAAGACGGACTAATGAACCAGTTTTTACTCCACGTTCTTTTGCAAGTGCTGGAGAAACTTCAACGAAAACGCCAGGCACTTTCGTTTGAATACCTGTTGATTTATTTGTCATATTCCCTTCATGGAAGTGCTCAAGCATACGACCATTGTTAATATGAAGGTCGAACTCAGCTGGGAATTCAGCTGGGCGCACCCAGTCAGCAATCGCAAAACGAGCTTTTTTATCTGGGAAGTTAAATCCATCTTGGAAAAGTAATGGTGTATTCGTGCCGTCAAAACTTCCCCAATGGAAACTATTCCATCCTTCCAGTACTTCATAGTTTGCTTGTGAGAATAGTGGTGATAAACTTGCCATTTCAGCAAAGATTTCACTTGGATGGCTATAATTCCAGTTTGCACCTAATTTATTCGCAACTTCCTGCACGATCCACCAGTCTGGCTTCGCATCTCCAAGCGTAGGAAGAACTTGATATAGTCTTTGAACACGACGCTCTGTATTTGTGAAAGTACCTTCTTTTTCAAGAGATGGCGCTGCTGGTAATACAACATCTGCATATTGAGCCGTTTTAGATAAGAAAACATCTTGCACAACGAAGAAATCAAGGCTTGATAATACTTCATGTACATGATTTGCATTAGAGTCTACAAGAGCCATGTCTTCTCCAACAAGATACATAGCTTTCATTTTCCCTTCGTCAATCGCGTGAAGCATTTCAATATTATTCAGACCTGGTTCACTATTAATTTTCACTCCGTAAGCCATTTCAAATTTCGCACGTTCCATATCGTTCGTAACGTGCTGATATCCAGGAAGCCATCCTGGTAAAGTACCCATATCACAAGCACCTTGTACGTTATTATGACCTCGAAGCGGATATGCACCAGCGCCTGGACGACGATAATTACCTGTTGCAAGTAGTAAGTTTGAAATCGCAGCGGAAGTATCAGATCCACCTGTATTTTGCGTTACCCCCATTCCCCAAAGGATACATGTACCATCTGCATCACGAATCATTTCAGCCATTTGAATCAGTGTTTCTTTTGAAATACCAGTCATTTCTTCTGCATATTCAAGTGTATATGCTGTAAGGCTCTCTTTGAAATCTTCAAAGAAATTTACATTCTCATCAATAAATCGTTGATCGTGCCAGCCTTGATCAATCGTATATTTCGTAACAGCCATTAACCATACTTGATCTGTTCCTTGTTTTGGACTAATAAAGACATCTGAACGCTCTGCCATTTCTGTTTTACGAAGATCAGCCACAATTAATTTTTGTCCGTGTAATTTATGTGCACGTTTAATACGTGTAGCTAAAACAGGATGACCTTCTGTCGGATTACAACCTACAATAATAACAAGACCAGATTGTGCAATATCTTTAATCGTTCCAGCATCTCCGCCCATACCAATTGTCCGGAATAATCCGTCTGTCGCTGGTGATTGACAATAACGTGAGCAGTTATCAATATTATTCGTTTCAAATACTTGTCGAGCTAATTTTTGAATCACATAATTGTCTTCATTCGTAATTTTAGATGAAGAAATAAAACCGATAGCATCTTTTCCGTACTCTTCTTTAATCGCTCCTAATTTACTTGCAACTACATTCAATGCTTCTTCCCATGTAGATTCAACAAACGTTCCATTTTTACGAATTAAAGGTTTCGTAATTCGTTCTTTAGAATTTACGAAGTCCCAACCGAATTTTCCTTTTACACAAGTAGAAATTGCGTTAACTGGCGCATCAGAAGAAGGTTGTACTTTAAGAATTTTACGTCCTTTCGTCCACACTTCAAATGAACACCCTACACCACAAAATGTACATACTGTTTTCGTTTTCTTCGTGCGAGTATCACGCATGGCCGCTTCCACTTCTGATACCGCAAAAATACCGCTATATCCAGGCTCAACTTCTTTAATTAAATCTACCATTGGTTCAAGAATATCTGGTTTTAATCCCGTCATAAATCCAGCTTCACCAAGCATCGTTTTTTCCATTAAAGCGTTACAAGGGCAAATCGTTACACATTGACCACAGCTCACGCATGAAGAATCATTAATATTTACTCCTTCATCCCAAATCACTCGTGGTCGCTCCGCTTCCCAGTCTATCGATAACGTTTCATTTACTTGTAAGTTTTGACACACCTCAACGCATTGACCACATGCAATACATTGATTCGGGTCATAGCGATAAAACGGATGCGTCATATCAACTTCACTTACATCTACTTTCGGTTCATAAGGATATTTTTGATGTTCGATTTCCATTAATTCTGCTGTATTATGCAGTTTACAGTTCCCATTGTTGTTGTCACATACTGTACAGTATAATAAATGATTTTCTAATAACCGATCCATTGCCTCTGTTTGTGCTTCTTTCGCACGAGTAGAGTTACGTTCAATGTTCATACCTTCTGTCGCTACTGTCGAACAAGAGCGCATTAACTTTCCGTCAACTTCTACAATACAAGTGTCACATGTTTGAATAGGATCTACTTCTGGCACGTAACAAATTTGCGGATGTTCAATCCCGTTCTCATTTATAACACCCAATATCGTTGAACCGGGCTCCGCTGTATACTTTTTTCCGTCAATTGTAATATGAACCATGTTGTTATTCATGGTCTTTCCCCCTTTTTGAGAATAAAAAAACTCCACCACGAAAATATACGCACCACATTTCGGCACGTTATTATCATGGTGGAGTAGTTTATTAGCACATCTTGCTAAAATACCAATCCATTTATTCATAAATAAAACGATAGATTCATAACAGGTCATATCACGATTCCATCTTTAACACTATAATTATAGCGTTAAAGTTAAAAATATACAATATAAAATTTAAACTACGCATATGTGAGCTTGGAACTATCCATAATAACCCATATAAAGTGAAACTTTAATCAACCCTCACCAATCGGGATAAAACATAACAAGGAGTAAGCAAACAAATGGGGTCTTTTAATAAATGGATTCGTGGTGAAAAATCTTTTTCTACCCAAGAGCAAGCTGATCACACATTAAATAAATTTATCTCTTCTTCCCTTTCCCTTAATTTAAAGCACTTGTCCAAACTGTTTAGCGGTATTCCAGAATTAATAACACGCACTTTTCCATTAAAAAACGGACAGGAAGCTGCACTTATATATATGGAAGGACTTGTAGACAAAACTGTTATTAACGTAAACATCCTTCGTCCTCTCTTGTTTAAAGAGTGGAATGAAGACGATTTTTGGGAAGCCTCTGTTTCTATCGGAAATATTAAAAAAGTTCAACAGTGGACAGACATTGAACAATCTCTTTTACACGGCAAAAGTATTTTATTTATAAACGGGCAATTATCCGCTTTAGAGCTTGATACGCAAGCGGCACCAAAAAGGAGCATTGAAGAGCCTACAACAGAGAGCTCCATAAAAAGCTCACACGAAGGATTTAATGAAGTAGCGAGCGACAGCCTTGCACTTATTCGTCGATATATTCCAAATCGCGAATTGAAAGTAAAGGAATTCACTGTTGGTGAACGAGCTACTTCAAAAGTTTTTTTGCTGTACTTAGCAGACATTGCAAACGAAGATGTTGTACAAGAGATGGCCTGCCGCATCGAATCAATCAAAGTAGATGCCATTCTTACTACCGGAGAATTAGAAGGATTTGTTGAAGATAATTCCTATACTCTCTTTCCGCAATTATCAATAACTGAACGCCCTGACACAACAGCACATCATATTCTGGATGGGCGAATTGCTGTTGTTGTAGATCGTTCACCAGGCGTATTAATAGGACCAATGACTTTTTCAGCTTTTTTTCAGACGATAGATGATTACAGCTTCAGACCAATGATTCCATCTTTTATACGATTACTTCGTTTCACTGGATTATTTATTGCAATTTTTGCTCCTGCTCTTTATATTGCTATGATTTCCTTTCATTATGAAGTGATTCCCCTTAAATTATTGTTAACGATTGGAGAATCTCGAGCTAAAATTCCTTTTCCTCCTATATTAGAAGCACTTTTGATGGAATTAGTACTTGAAATGCTCCGCGAAGCTGCAGTTCGGCTTCCTGGACCCGTTGGACAAACCATTGGTGTCGTAGGAGGAATTGTTATTGGACAAGCTGCAGTTCAAGCAGGAATAGTAAGTAATGTTATGGTTATCGTCGTATCTATTACTGCAGTTGCTTCTTTCATCATCCCTAATCTAGAAATGTCTGCAGGAATTCGCCTTCTTCGATTCCCAATGATGATAATTGCCTCTTTATTTGGTGTCATTGGTATTATGGTTGGGATGGCAATCATTATTATTCATATACTTTCTATGGAATCTCTCGGTGTTCCTTATGGTAGTCCTTTTTCTCCGTTATTTGCTTCGGATTTAAAAGATATTCTTATACGTTTACCATGGAAAATAATGAAGAAGCGCCCGCTATCCCTTAACTTAAAACAAGAGAATCGACAACGCGATATAGAAGGAACGGAGGAAGAGAAGTGACAAAGCATGCAAAGAGGGAGATTAGTTTATTTCAATACATTTTAACGATTAGTGGTGTTCAAGTAGGATTCGGTGTCCTTACACTTCCTCGCGAAGTTGCACAAGGGGCGAATACAGATGGATGGATTTCTATCATTATTGGATGCGCTATCACTACTTTAGTCAGTCTATGTATTGTGAAAATCATGGAAAAGCACCCTGGGTATACTTTACTCGATGTGCTAACTCGTTATCTTGGGAAGTGGCTAGGAAGAGCAGGAATGATTTTTTGGATTTTATATGCTGTCCTTGCAGCTATTTCCTTAATTTTTTCCCTCTTATACGTTATTCACATTTGGATTTTACCTAGAACTCCAATGTTTTTAATTATGATTTTACTATCTATTCCCATGCTTATGCTCGCATGTAAAGGCGTTCTTATTATAAGTCGTTACGCTGTTTTCACTGTGTTTTTCACACTGTGGATGCCTTTACTATTGTTTATCCCTCTTAAAGATGGGCATTGGATATACCTTCTCCCTCTTCTTAAAGAGGGCTGGATACCAGTTTTAAACACCGTAAAATCAACTATTATTGCATTTCTTGGATTTGAGTTTGCATTTATCCTTTATCCTTATTTGAATAACAAATCCTCTGCCAAAAAAGGGATTGTTATCGCAAATTTAATTACACTATTTCTCTATCTTCAAGTCACGTTCGTTTCTTTCGTTTATTTTAGTCCAGATGGTATAACAAAGTTTTTATGGCCCACCCTTTCTCTTGTTACACCATTTCACTTTTCATTTCTGGAACGGTTTGAAATTATTTTTTTATCTTTTTATCTCTTCATTATTTTTGATTCTTGCATTCCTTACATATTTACCGCTTCAGATGGAATCAATCAATTACTTAACAAAAAAGGGAGTTCCTTACCTATTTGGTTTTTATTATTCGGGTGTATTGTTGTCTTATTCTTTTATATCCCTTCCTCTTACCAAATAAGTGCTTTGCGAGACTTTTGGGGAACTGCCAGTTATTTTATCGTTTTTCTGTTTCCAGTCGTATTTCTCTTATACATGACACTTTATCAGCATTGGAAAAGGAGAAAAATTTAAATGAGACGCTTTATTCATTTCACTATACTTTACTTTCTCATAACCTTTTTAACAGGCTGTGGAGATCGGCTAGACTTAGAAAAACAATCAATTTCATTAATTTACGGCTTTGACGCAAAAGCAAAAGGAAAATTAATTGTGTACCACGTAAATCCTATTTTTAATGAAGATGTAGAAAAAAAGTACGAAACACATGAAGCGAAAGTACGTACACCTCGAGAAGCAAAAGCAACGTTTAATAGTTCAAGTGGCGGTTTAGTATCTACAGAAAAGTTACAGCTCATTTTATTTAGCACAAATTTTTTAAAACAAGAAGGGGCTATGCCTTACCTTGATGTTTGGTATCGTGATCCTAAAAACACTGGAAACATGCGTATGGTTGCAGTAGACGGTCCAATTTCTTCAGTTATATATAATAACTTTAAAGACAAGCCTGCCCTTCCCGAGTATTTAACAGATTTAATTAATACGAACAAACTGTACAATCGGACCGTTTTTACAACATTCCATGAATTTCACAGGCAAACGTTTAATAAAGGTATAACACCTGCTATTTCAGAAATAAAAAAAGGTAAAAAAGATGTTATCGTTACCGGTTCCGCGCTATTAACTTCTCGCGGAATTTATAAAATGTCATTAAATCGTTATGAAAGCGCCCTTCTTCTTTTGTTACAAAAGAAAGCGAATACACCGGTTTCGCTTACATTGAAAATCCCTTCTACTTCAGTTGAAAGTAATAGTGATTTAAAAGATACCGATGGCGGCGATTTCGTAACAATAAATGTTCTTAGCATGAATCGTGATATCCATACAGACTATAGCGATAACCGCTTCAAATTTAATGTTAAAATGAATTTAAAAATCGCTGTATCTGAACTTACATTCAATATGGATATAGACAAAGATAGAAAGAAATTAACTTCTCTTGTTACAAAACAACTAAACAAAGATTTGAACGATTTAATCCACAACATTCAAAAACAGCAGCTTGATCCATTCGGATTTGGTGATTATGCGAGAGCGTTTCAATATGAAAAATGGAAAAGAGTTGAAGACGATTGGCCGAGTGCCTTTTCAAAAGCTAACGTAAAAGTAGCACCTACTATTAAAATTTTAGAAAATGGGATTATTAAATAGCAAAAACACGCTACTTGTTCTTATACGTTTAAAGAACAAGTAGCGTGTTATCATCTTTATTTTGAAGCTTCTTATACAGTTACACTTCTGTTTCTGGTTCTTCGTTTTCCACTTCTTCCAATCTTTGCTGCTCTGCAAGCTCAGCTGAAATCATTCCATAATAAATTTCTGGATACAATCCAAATATTTGATATACACTTCCTAAAAACGGCATCGGAATCCCTCTTTTCTAAAGCTGTATTGCCACTTTTAAGGATTCCCTTTTCATTCATTATACATTCGTTTTTGGCGTTTCTTCTTCATCATGAACGCTTAATAAATTTTGCCACTTTTTATAAGGCGCACTATTTGGATCTACATATCCTTTCGCGTACGAACGATCCCACAATTGTTTAATAAACATTTCTTTCTCTTTCTTGGCAACCATATCGGCACCTGTACCGTAATAGTTTTGGAAATATAACTCAATTTCATCAAGGAACAGTCTTAATAATTCATCAGAAGTTTCTTCTAACGTTGGATCATATTTCGCTTCACGGTCATACATTAAAATCATATCTAAAATATTATGGACATGCTCTTTACGTAGCCATCTAATATCTTGAGCACCTAATACAAATGGATGCGTATATAAATGTCCACCTTGTATCATCGCCTTTTCTTGTTCTTCTTCAAATCTGGACAAAATGTTTTCATAAATAAATGGGTTATGAAGCAATGCTCTGTGTAATTTATAACTTTCACTTGAAATATTTTTACCCATCGACTGAATTAAGAAGCTACGTCCAACACCGTTATATTGATACACGAACTGACCATCAACAGCAACTAAACTTATCCAGCGATACATATACGCGTATAGAAGAGCTCGATTACATTTATCATAATCTAACTTCGTTTGCGTTGCATTTAAGTCTGGCATGAATGCTGGTAAGTGCCAATACTTATCTAAATGCGGTGTTAAACTAGATTTTTTACTATTCAACTTGTTTACACGGCGATAGTACGACTGAAAATAATCACCTTTATCATTCATAAATCCATTTGCAATATGTCCAGACGAAAGCTTAGGAAAGTCTTGTAGTGATAAACCGTAATGTGCACGATAACAAATGACTTCAAATGGCGAGAAAGCTTCATTTACTGTATCTTTTTCTTTAAACATTTCTTGCATTAATTCCTCTTGCAGTTCTTTCTTTAAAGATGGATGTATACCCCAATATTGTAATTCCCTATGATGAGAAACTTTCGGCACGAATGGACTTGCTAAATGGAACAAGTCTTCAATTTTTTCACGAACATATTCATCACGATCACGATTCTTATAATCCGCTTCTTTTCGTAATGCCTCAACGATATTCAGCTCTAATTTATCGCGATAGCGTATTTGTAATTCATCATAGCAATAACTTAGTATGTGCTCACGATAAAAGTCTTCTACCTTTTTCGATTGAATCTCTTCTGTTTTCGCATCCCGGCAATATTCCCCGTATAAGCTCATATAAATTTCTGCTGATATATCTTTCGGTAATACACCTAAATTTAAATGTTGTTGCATATCTTGCCATATCTTTTCTTGTAACTTCTCTTCCGCTAATACGTATACATTCGTTGGGTTTGTTTTCCCTTCAAATTCTTTGCTTCGTTTTTGAATTTCGAACAATAAATTTTCACGTGTTTCATGTAAATTATCAAAAAACCTTTCCCAATATTGAATCATTTTATTAACTGCTTGATATAGCGATTGATAAACGAGTTCTAATAGCATTTCTTTACGGTATTCGTTTAATTTGTGTACGTACTGCGTTACAATATCTTCAAATTCCTTTTTAAATAAACGCTGCTGGTTATTAATCATTTTTCCGAACCAACCTTGTTGTTGCGCAATTTCTACTCGGCGTACAGCTGTTACCGTTCCATCAATGTTACTCACATTAAATTTCTTATCGTAGTTTTGAATTAAATTACGCTTTTGTTCATTATTTTCATGTAGTCGATTCATTTTTTCCACTAACTGCTTTCGAATTTCATACAACATAAAACGAGCTGCTACTGGATGAACTGGATCTGTTTTCTTTAAAAACCATGTATTTAATTGATATGACTGGCCTTCAGAACCACTCGGTGAAAAACGGTCTGATTCAATCATGTCATATAAAAGTGTCGTTACATGTTCATGTACACGGCTCGGAATCGCATACGCATATAAACGAACCGCATGATCGACCCTTGCTACTTCACCTTTCATTTGTTCCATCATTTTCAGTTTCGCAGCCGAAATTTTACACTCATGCTGCAGACGATTTAATTCCTCGTCTTTTTGTACCGTACGCTGTACATAGCTTTCTACAGCTTCTAAAAACAGTTTAGATTTCGCAACACCAACCTTACCGCCTTCTGCTCCTTCACGCGTTTCATTGTACATTTGTCTATAGAAAATATGAGCCTGCTCTGGACGAGTAGCAAGATGTTCTAAATCTTCTAAATAACTTTTCCCGCGCTCTGGCTTTTCACGCTGCATACCACGTTTTACATCTTGGTCATATCTATGCTTCTTCTCTTGAAACAATTGATCTAAATGAAGCCACGATTCATCTAAACCTTGCACGGCCCATTTTAAAGCACAATATTTTAACACATGCTCATATGGATAAATAATCTTTGCCGTTCCTGCTCCGCAATATCGTCCTTTCCCACTTGATTCTGCTAATTGCTGAATTTGATTATCTTCCTGTGCAAAATGATTTGCGGACATCGGACTAAATAACTGTAAATAAATCGTATTTGCCATTTGCTCCATATAATCTGATAAATTGTGCAGATGGTGTCCATGTAAATTTTCGTAATCATATAAGAAACAATAATTGTACGGTAAATGATGTTGTTTAATTGTATGATTCGTTCTTCCGTCTTCATCTACTTGATCCGGTCGATACTCTAATTCAATCGTAACCCCGCCGCGTTTTGATAATTCTCCAGTAGAGCCAAGCGTAATAGCATGTAATTCTTTTAACGAGGCATAGCCATTTGCTTGCACCGTTTCAAACTCTTTCGCACTAACCGTTCTCGTCTTCACTAACACATCTGGCATTAGAAATGCACCGCGTATTAAAATGTTGTGATGCTGCAGTTTTTTCCGAAGCATTTCACGTAAATATAATGCAATTTGTAGAAACATTCCTGAACCTGTTCCGCCCGCTAGTGATGTTACGATAATGACACGCACTCCATATTCTGTTTGATCGCTCGTAACTGGAAAAATCTTCTCAATTTCTTGCCAAAAGGACGTGAGTTTATCTTCTTTCATCGCAGCACGTAACGCTAAACGGGAAATAACGCGTAACTGTCCTGCCCCTTCTGTCAGTGGTTTATCAAGTATAGTCGGGTCCATCGGAAACCATTCTGGAATCGTTGGATCTCCTGCAATATACTCCCTAGGCGTTTTGCTCGAACTCGTTTGCGTCTTAAACTTTCGAATATGATCAAATTTACTCAATGTATTCACATCTGTATCAAATACGTGCATTGCTACCTTTTTTCGACGCTCCTCAGGCAGTCTTTCATATATTTGATGTGTCACAGTACTACCGATTCCACCTAAACCAATTAATATCGTTGGAACTTGTAACGTCATGTGAACCACCTTCCTATTCTTGCTTGTTTGAAAAGAGGAGGGAAAGATAACATTCTCCTCTTCTCCCCACCTACTATTCACACTCGTATTTGTAAATCTCCTTACCATATCCTCTATCAATTACTAAAAGTTCATTTGGATATAGTGTCTTATGTTCCATTCCAACCTCATCCTCTGTTATAAACATCCCATCAATAATCATTCCTACTACTTGTGACTCTTTCGCTACAAATATCGATTTTGATCCTTTCTTCGCTATAAACGTAACGGATTGCACAGTCTTTCTTTCTGCCCTAAACGGAATACCAAAATAATGCTTCCACCATTTATTTTTCAGTAATTCTGGCTCAGATTGATATAACCAATCTTTCGCTACCTCTTGATCCCATTCGTAATACAATAGTGCTTTACGATGAAATCTCGGACGGACAATCCATCCTAAAACGATTATTCCTACTATTAACAGTAATAAAGTGATAGGAATAACAAACTTAAAAATAAGCGCATACTTTTCATAAAACGGTGCATCTTGAATGTGGAGTTTTATGTTTTTCTTTACTTCTTGTAACTTTGAATCCTGCACTACGATGGTAGCTTCTACGGTGCCGGTATCTGTAAAATTGAACGTGTCGGAGTAATGAGGTCGAGGATAAATATAAATTTGATTACCATGTTGTTTTATTTCATAGTTGATGGATTGTTTAGATGTGACACCAGTAGATTTTAATAGTTTTTTTACAGCCTCTTCTGTCATCGGCTTATCATCTAACTGTGGTTGTATAATAAATGGTTTACTACTCTCTAAATTCGTTACTTTTTCTTCATAATCTTTCGTGACAGTTCGAAGAGATAATTTAGGCTTTTTCGTTGTTTCGATTTTAAATTCTTTCGTCTGTCTGTAAAATCCTTTTATGTTCATATGAACTTTCCCGCGTACTAATCCTTTAGTAAGCTTCGTTTCGTAATAAAATACATGTCTTTTATCGTCCCACTTCATCGCATATTGCTTTCCGCCTATTTCTACTTCTGCCTGAAAGTAAGAAGACTGAACTGGCAACTCAGTAGGTTTTGCTTCAATAACAGCTGTCACACCTTCATACATTTCCTCAACATTTTTTCTATCCTTATCCTCTTTGTCATAAGTAGAAACAGTATAATTAAGCGCCGGTTCGACTAGTACTTGTAACCCTTCTTTCTCAATATCTCGATCCACTTCTATCGTATACGTTCCTGGTTTAATAACTTCTTCATTTTCCGTACTGATATGAACTATATTTCCGAACAATTTCGCTTCACCTGGTGCATGTATGGAAAAAGAAGATTGTAATTGTAATGGTTTAGAAATTTGTGTGACCTGATAATTAGACAAAGAAGGCGATTGTCGCACAAGCGTCATACGTTTTAACGGAAATGGTGTTGTAATCTCTACTTTCTTCCCTACTACTTTCGTTTTTACAATCGATTCAACAGAGGAGAACGGATCACGATTTGCAACTAATGCCGCCACTTGATTGACGCTTTTTACAATACCATCCTCTCCACTAGATGGCATCGTAACTCCATTTATCTCTTTCTTCCATATTTCTTTAAACGTATTTAGTTGTGCCTTTTCTTGCTGTCCTAAATCCTCTTCCATCGTAATTAAAATTGGATGTAACGATATCTTTTTTGCATCCATTTCTTTCTTAAACTGTGCTAACTTTTGTGTAATTTGTTCTTTTCCGCCAATCTTATCTTTCTCTAAATCATTAAATGCCCCGTCAGTTAAGACAATAAGCCAAAATTCACGTTTCCCATCTATATCTGCTTCCTTTTTTATAGATTGCATCGCCGTTTCTACTGCGCTAAACGGAGTATTTAAATACGTTTTCCACGCTCCAATTCCCTCAATTTCCGTTTGTCTCTTATCCTTCGTTAACGAAATGTTTAATGGATCATTCGGCTTGCTCATTGGAACGTAAGAAAATTTATCTTTTTCATCTAATAGCGCAACTAAACTTTGCAAAGCATAATTGGCATATTTCCAGCGATCGTTATTTCTCATGCTGCCCGAATCATCATATACAAGTGAAACGACCCTTTCCTTTGCCTCCTCTCCTTTTGCAAAAGTCCAAAAAGGATGTAACCATATAAATAGAAACAACATGAATGTGGCACAAATTCGAATTTTCATGATGAGGCTTCGCCACCTTTGTAGACAAATTCCTATGTTTAAATTTATGAGAGGATACAAGATATATGACTTGTATTTTAGGACAACGAACACAGCATAACTTTATTATGTAAACAGTTATAAAAGCTGAATATGATTCCTTCTAGCGTTTTCTATCCGATACTATAAGTAAAAAAAGCCTGTTTAAGCTCTACACTTAAAACAGACTTTTCCTACTTTTTATTTTAAAAACACATAACAAAAAGTTTGATTTATTGCTTCACATACACTTCAACAATCGGATTATCTTTATGATCCGCATGCAAACGTATATTCTCTTCACTTGTACTATAAATACTAGCTAATAACATAATCGTTAGCACATTAGGAGTTTTTGCATCGCTCCCGTATTTCCTTTCCAGCGCTTCCTTATATTCAAAATCCAAATCCCCTTGCACATATGTATACACTTCAAAACCGTCTTCTAAATTGCAAACTACTGTATCAATAATATCTGTCCCTACTTGTTTCTTCATTTCCTCTCGCAATGCTTCAATAAACTCTTCCCATGATACTTCGTATGTCTGAAACTGATCTGTAGATTTCATGCCTTTTCCTCCTTATATATCCTCTTCCTATATTTCCCCTTTCCTATAACAATTATGATAGATAGGGCATTCGTACAAGCCGCACTTGTCCCCTTTACATATCGTATTACTGTAATGCGGAAGGAGAAGAAACATGCATAGACAAAAATGTTATGATACGTGCCGACGTTATTTCGGTAAAGTTGTGCGAATTGAAGACATTGATGGTCGTATTCATTTAGGTAAAATAATCGATGTGACAAAAGATTCCGTATGGATTGAGCCCATGCAACAGCATTCATCTTTTGATACAGGCTTCGGATACTATGACGCATATGCAAACGGTGGCTGTGACCTTTGCGGTGGCCTTAGTAGATGTGACAGCTGTGGATTCGGTTGCGGCGGTGGATTCAGTGGTTGCGGTTGTGGTGGTCGAGGTTGTGGTAATTGTGATGGCGGCGGTTGTGGCTGGGGCGGCGGTTGCGGCTGGGGTGTTGAACTCGGATTTGGTTTTATCTTCGGAATTACATTAGCTGCATTATTTTTCATTTAATATAAGTAAAGAGTTGACTATTTTTAGCCAACTCTTTTTCTTCATTTTTCACATATAAAAATACGATGCCCTAAAATGTGTTGGTACATAAGCCTTATATTTTCATGTTGCACCCATGCCTCATATAACTCATTCGGAATAAATTGTGATACATTCCATTCCGGCTCTTCTATATAAGCAGTGATTGTTTCTGCAATTGTACCACCGCCAGCAATAGTAACCCGCTTAAAATTTGCTTTCTGAAATAATTGTACCCACTCACTCTCAGTTAATAGCTCTTTCATCCCGTATAATTGAGCGATTTTCTCTTCCTCACCCTTATCAATATGCCTATCAATAATCATTTCAATGACAACAAGCTTACCGTCTTTCTGTAGTACACGATAGCACTCCGAAATAACCCTTTCTTTCTCTGTAAAAGCAAGTATCGATTCTCCGAGTACCAATTCAAATGAGTTATTCAAACACGGTAAATTCTCTACATTTTCTTCAATTAATTGTATATCTAATCCTTCAAACGACCATCTATCTTTCGCCTTTTGAATCATAATTTCATTCTTTTCCACCGCTGTTACTTTATATCCAAAATTTTTTGCCATATATGCTGCGGTTTTTCCCGTGCCGCAACCTATCTCTAGGACATTCGCTCCCTGTCTAAGGGGCAGTTGTGCTAGCAATTGTTTTGTTAACGTAAAACCACCTGGATGAGCACTCCCTATTCCGTAATAAGCTAAGAAATCGATGTATGTGTTTCGTTTCATGGGATTCTCCCTTTTTCATTTTATATATTCAAGGAAGAAATAAAAGTGCATAGAAAAAGCATTTTCAAGTGCTCTAATACCGCAACTTGAAAATGCTCTTATCTTTTTTATTTCTCTTCTACATACGCCCATTTGAAACTATATTCCGGACTAATATTATGTTTCACGATTCCCTTTATATTTGGTTTCATTACATATGATCTAGCATTTTGATATAATGGTACAAGCGCTACATCGTCTTCAAGTAATATTTTTTCAGCCTTCCCTAACTCTGTCCAACGTTTTTTTGCATCAGCCATCCATTCTGTCTTACTTTTATTAATAATGTCATCATATTTTGAATTTGAGTAGCTCATCTGGTTTTGCGAATTTTTTGTTTCAAACATATCAAGATATGTCATTGGATCCGCATAATCTGGATTCCAGCCACCATATGAAAAATCATAATCTTGGTCTGATTCTAATTTTAGTTTTTGCTTAAATGGTTGCAGTTTAATATTTACTGTCACGCCTTTTAGGTTTTTTTCAACTTGATCTTTTACATACTCCCCAACTTTTTTCGCATTACCAGTATCATAATTTAATAACTCTATCGTCACTTGATCTTTTCCTAGTTCTTTTTTCGCTTCTTCCCAGGCTGCCGCTGCCTTTTTGGAGTCTTGTTTTAAACCATTCTTGAACGTTTCTGCAAAATCTTTACCGTCTGGTCCACTCGCTAAACCTTTTGGTACTAAGTAATCCACTGGTTTTGAACCATCATTTAAAATAACATTCGTTAAAGCTTTCTTATCAATAGATAATGCAATTGCTTCACGTAGTTTTTTGCTCTTTAATGGTGTATCTTGCCCACCACGTTTTTGATTTAAACGTAAGTAAAACGTACTTGTTTCCGAATATGCGCCAAACTCTTCTTTATTATTTCTATACTTATCAACAAATTCACCTGATAGAAGCGCGAAGTCAATTGCACCTGTATCATATAAATTCACTCGAGTAGCCCCTTCTTTTACTACACTATAGTTAATTTCATCTAATTTTACAGTCTTTTTGTCCCAATACTGATCATTTTTCTTTAATTTCCAGCCTTGCTCATGTTTCCAATCAGTAAGCACAAATGGACCATTATAAAGCGTTGTATCAGACTCTAAACCAAATTTATTTCCTTTTTCCTTTACAAACTTTTCATTTAATGGATAGTATGAAGCAAATGCCATTAAATTCAAGAAATATGGTACAGGTCTTTCTAGTTCTACTTCAAGCGTATAATCATCTACCGCTTTTACACCTAATGTCGAAACTTCTCCTTTTCCTTGATTTATCGCTTCTGCATTTTTAAGATAGTATGCAATAAATGCATACTCAGCAGCTGTTTTTGGATCTACTAGACGTTGCCATGCAAATACGAAATCTTTCGCTGTTACAGGATCCCCGTTTGACCATTTTGCATCTTTCCGTAATTTAAATGTATATTTTTTACCATCCTCGCTTTTTGTGCTAGATTCCGCTACAGCTGGGATTGGCTTATTATCTTTATCCAAGCGATATAAACCTTCCATTGTATTCCCTAAAATTTGTGAACCAAGTGTATCTGTATTTTTGGAAGTATCCATCGTCGGAATTTCATTCGTTTCTGTACGATTTAACACTTGCTTTGCCGCATATTTAATATCAGATTTCTTCTCTTCCCCACCATTATTAGACGTTGTAGTCGTTTTTTTCTCCCCACCAGAAGATCCAGAACATGCTGTTAAAGCCATACTCATCGCTAAACCTGGCGCTACAACCTACGTAAACTTTTTCCTCTTTTTCTTCATTTTTGTACCCTCCCCAATTTATATGTACGAAACTAACTTTGAGAGATTTTTCTATGAACTTAGTTATTAATACCTTTTCACTAATTAACATCCTGTTAATTATCCTCATTTTTGAAGTTTCACTTATTTTATTTTTATAGTAACTAAGTATTTTACTATTACTACTATACGAATTCTCCCCCATCTACTATATGTCAGTACCACTTTTCTTATTCTTCTCTATTTAATTTAATAGAAAAAGAGCGTGTTAAAGGTAATTATCTTTTAACACGCTCCTTTTTATTATTTCCCTTCCGTTACATAAGCCCACTTAAAGCTATACTCTGGACTAATGTTATGTTTCACAATGCCTTTTACATTCGGTTTCATTACATATGCTCTACCTGTTTGATATAAAGGTACCATTCCTGCATCTTCTTCAAGTAATAATTTTTCTGCTTTCCCTAACGTTTCCCAACGCTTCTTCGCATCAGACATTAATTCATTCCCTGCTTTTTTCACCATTTCATCATATTTTGGATTCGAATAACTCATTTGGTTATATGGGCTCTTCGATTCGAACATATCAATAAATGTCATTGGATCCGCATAGTCCGGACTCCAACCAGCAAATGAAATTTCATAATCTTGTGCCGATTCTAATTTTAGTTTTTGTTTGAACGGCTGAATTTTCGTATTAACCGTTACACCTTTTAAGTTTTTCTCAATTTGATCTTTAAAGTAGTCAGCAATTTTTTTCGCTGTTCCATCATCATAGCTTAGTAATTCAATTGTAACTTGATCTTTACCAAGCTCTTTTTTCGCTTCTTCCCAAGCTGCTGCACCTTTTTTCGGGTTATATTTCAGACCATTTTTAAATGTATCTTGGTAATCTTTACCATCAGGTCCTGTCGCAAGCCCTTTTGGAACCAATTGATCTGTTGCTTTTGAACCGTTATTTAAAATAACGTTTGCTAAACCTTTTTTATCAATTGATAATGCGATTGCTTCCCGTAGTTTTTTACTCTTTAACGGTGTGTCTTGTCCATTACGTTTTTGATTTAAACGTAAGAAGAATGTACTTGCTTCTGAGTACTCACCATACTCTTCTTTGTTCGATTTATATTTATCAACAAATTCTCCTGATAATAGTGTGAAATCAATTGATCCTGTATCATATAAGTTTACTTTCGTCGCAACTTCTTTTACTACACTATAGTTAATTTCTTCTAATTTCACAGTCTTCTTATCCCAATACTTATCATTTTTCTTTAGCTGCCATCCTTGTTCATGTTTCCATGAAGCCATAACGAACGGTCCGTTATACAACGTTGTATCTGCTTCTAAACCGAATTTATCTCCTTTTTCTTTTACGAACTTTTCATTTAAAGGATAGTACGATGGGAATGCCATTAAATTCAAGAAATACGGCACCGGTTTTTCTAATTCTACTTCTAGCGTATAATCATCTACCGCTTTTGCCCCTAAATCTGTTAGTGGCTTTTCACCTTTATTAATTGCCTCTGCGTTTTTAATATAGTAAGCAATAAATGCGTATTCTGACGCTGTATTTTTATCCAGTAAGCGCTGCCATGCAAATACAAAATCTTTCGCTGTTACTGGATCACCATTTGACCATTTTGCATCTTTCCGTAATTTAAATGTATATTTTTTGCCATCCTCGCTCTTCGTACTAGATTCCGCTGCAGCTGGGATTGGCTTATTATCTTTATCAAGACGATATAATCCTTCCATTGTATTCCCTAAAATTTGTGACCCTAACGTATCAGTAGATTTAGACGTATCCATCGTCGGAATTTCTTGATTCTCTGTACGATTTAACACTTGTTTCGCTGCGTATTTAATTTCAGATTTTTTCTCTTCCCCACCACCACTAGACGTCGTAGTTGTTTTCTTCTCCCCACCAGATCCAGAACACGCTGTCAACGCCATACTCATCGCTAAAACTGGCGCTACAACTGCCGTGAACTTTTTCATCTTTTTCTTCATTTTTATACCCTCCCCAATTATATGTACGAAACTCATTTTGAGAGATTTTCTAATAACTAGTTATCAGAAAATTCTTATTAATTAATATTCTACTAATTTTTCTGGTTTTGTAAAGTTATTTTTAAAATATTCTAAAAATTATTTTTTTGTAATAGTAAAAGACATTTTTCACAGTTGTTACTATACAAATTATCTATATCTATCGGTTCATTTACATTTAATCTCATAATAAAAGAGCATTCCAAAAGTCAATAGTCTACTTTTGGAATGCTCTATCATTTTATCTTTCTATCGTGGACAACGAGATTCTTACTACAAAATAAGCTAAGAAACTTGTATGCATCCACTTCAAGATAGTATTATTCTTTAAAATTATTTCCCATCTTTTTCAGTCATATATGCCCACTTGAAGCTATACTCTGGGCTAATGTTATGGTGAACGATGCCTTTTGCATTTGGTTTTTGAACGTATGCATCACCACGTTGATATAAAGGTACAAGTGCTACATCTTGCTCAAGAAGTAATTTCTCAGCTTTTCCTAGCTCTTCCCAACGTTTCTTCGCATCACCCATTAATTCTCCGCCAGCTTTTTTGATCATATCATCATATTTCGGATCAGCGAAGCTCATTTGGTTATGAGAATGATTAGACTGGAACATATCTAAGAATGTCATTGGGTCAGCGTAGTCAGGTCCCCAACCAGCATATGATAAATCATAATCTTGCTCTGTTTCTAATTTCAGTTTTTGTTTGAATGGTTGAAGTTTAATATTAACAGTTACACCTTTTAAGTTTTTCTCAATTTGATCTTTTACATATTCCCCAACTTTTTTCGCATTACCAGTGTCATAGTTTAATAACTCAATTGTAACTTGGTCTTTTCCAAGCTCTTTTTTCGCTTCTTCCCATGCAGCTGCTGCTTTTTTCGCATCTGGTTTAATACCATTTTTAAATGTTTCTTGGAAGTCTTTACCGTCTGGTCCAGTCGCTAATCCTTTTGGTACTAAGAAGTCCGCAGGCTTAGATCCATCATTTAAAATAACATTTGATAAATTCTTTTTATCAATTGATAATGCAATTGCTTCACGTAATTTTTGGCTCTTTAACGGTGTATCTTGCCCGCCACGTTTTTGGTTCATACGTAAGAAGTAAGTACTTACTTGTGAGTATGTGCCAAACTCTTCTTTATTGTTTCTATACTTATCAACGAATTCACCCGATAATAGCGCGAAGTCAATTGCATTTGTATCATATAAGTTTACTCTTGTCGCTACTTCTTTTACTACACTATAGTTAATTTCGTCTAGTTTTACAGTCTTTTTATCCCAATATTGATCGTTTTTCTTTAGTTTCCAGCCTTGCTCATGCTTCCAATCAGTAAGAACGAACGGTCCGTTATATACTGTCGTATCAGACTCTAAACCGAATTTATCCCCTTTTTCTGTTACAAATTTCTCATTTAACGGATAGTACGATGGGAATGCTACTAAGTTTAAGAAGTATGGCACTGCTTGTTCTAATTCAACTTCTAAAGTAAGATCGTCTACTGCCTTTACTCCTAGTTCCGTTACAGGTTTTTCGCCTTTATTAACCGCTTCTGCATTTTTAATTGGGAATGCGATAAATGCATACTCAGCAGCTGTTTTTGGATCTAGTAAACGTTGCCATGCATATACGAAATCTTTCGCTGTTACAGGATCACCATTTGACCATTTTGCATCTTTACGTAATTTGAATGTATATTTTTTACCATCCTCACTCTTCGTGCTTGATTCTGCCGCAGCTGGGATTGGTTTGTTATCTTTATCTAATCGATATAAACCTTCCATCGTGTTCCCTAAAATTTGAGAACCTAATGTATCTGTATTTTTAGAAGTATCCATTGTTGGAATCTCATTTGTTTCAGTACGATTTAGTACTTGTTTCGCTGCTAATTTTTCTTCTGATTTGCTATCTCCGCCTGAGCTAGAATTTGTGCTTGTCTTCTTATCTCCACCTGATGTAGAACATGCTGTTAATGCCATACTCATTGCTAAAACTGGTGCTACAACTGCTGTTAGTTTTTTCATTTTTTTCTTTTTCACTTTCTGTACCCTCCCTAATTCTAAACGCTCTCATTTAAGAATTTTCTGATAATTCTGTTTTTCTTTATATATTTATCAGAAGATTCTTATTAACTATTATTCTACTAATTTTTTGAGTTTTGTAAAGTGTTATTATTGAAAATTTTTAAAAAATTATTTTATTACAGTAATATTCATAAAAATTCCATAATCTTTCGAAACACTATACCTCATTGAATTATATGTACTGATTTAATAACCTTTATATCCTTCCACTATAATACACCTGTAAATTATTGTTAATAAATAATGTATATCGTAACAAACCTCTTTTCTACAAAAATAAAAAAGTCAGCAAAGCTGACTTTTTATCCGACCATTTTCTCTTTTTTCATTTCCTCTATTACTCTCGTATACTTCTCTTCATCAAATTCATTTTCACTTTTTGCAACAACTACAGTCGCAATACCGTTACCAATTAAATTGACGATAGCACGTGCTTCTGACATGAAACGATCTACACCAAGTAATAGCGCTAACCCTTCTAATGGAATAACATTCATCGCAGATAAAGTAGACGCTAGTACAATAAAGCCTCCACCTGTTACTGCGGCTGCTCCTTTAGATGTAACTAACAAAATAGCTATTATCGTTAATTGTTGACCTAGTGAAAGATCGACGTGAAAGACTTGTGCTAAAAATATAGTAGCCATCGATAAATAAATTGTCGTTCCATCTAAATTAAAAGAGTATCCCGTCGGAATGACTAAACCTACTACCGGCTTCGAACATCCGAAGTCTTCCATCTTTGTCATCATTCGCGGTAATACTGATTCTGATGATGATGTCCCAAGAACAATGAGTAATTCTTCTTTAATGTGAGCTAAATATTTCCACAAACTAAATTTGTACAGTTTACAAATAAAATTTAAAACAATAAAAACAAATAATGCCATTGTCGCATATACACAAATCATTAATTTACCAAGTGGAATAAGTGTACTTAAACCATATTTGCCAATTGTAAACGCCATCCCGCCGAATGCTCCAATCGGTGCTAATTTCATTACAATTGATAAAATGTTAAAAAATACTTTCGATAACCTTTCAAAAAAATCGATTACCGGTTGTCCATTTTTCCCTAACATCGTTAACCCAGCACCGAATAAAATGGAGAAGAACAGCACTTGTAAAATATCACCTTTTGCAAATGCTTCAAACATGTTAGACGGTACAATATGTAAAAAGAAATCCACCCACTTCATTTCTTGCCCGCTTTGTACATATTGCGAAACATCTCCGCCCTTTAGCTTTGAGGGATCTAATCCATCTCCGGGACGTACAACATTCGCTATGATGATACCAATAATTAAAGCCGCAGTTGTAACAATTTCAAAATATAATAATGCCTTACCACCAACACGACCTACCTTTTTCATACTTCCCATGCTTGCAATACCAAGCACAATTGTTAAAAAGATAATCGGTGCAATAACCATTTTAATCATATTGATGAACGTTTCACCAATTGGCTTCATCTCTTGTCCAACACTCGGCCAAATAGCTCCTACTGCAATACCACAAATAATGGCCACAATAACTTGAAATGTTAAATTCTTTACGATTCTCATTTTTGATACTCCCCTGCTTCTTTCATTTCTCCCATACTTTTTCAATAATTGCTAATGATATATTCTATGTAATAGCCCCCCTGTTATGTAACTTAAACTACAATTTTATGTTACACTATTATCTTAAATTTGAAAATAGTATATAACATTAACGAATAAAGTACATACTATTAAACGTAATAAAAAAGCAGACATTACATCTGCTTTAATTTTCCTCAATCTGTTTTTCACTTAATCCTAAATGTGTTCTAAGCGTATTACTCAAACTCTGCAAATCTTTTTTATTAGGATTATAATAATATACACGTTGCCCATTTGGACCATTAGGTAAGTATAAATCATCACCTGCTAATTGAATTTTTTCAATCGAACAATTTAAACCGTATTTATAAAAAGATAAAATATCATCCATTGCTAAATTTGTTTTAAAATCACCATCAACCGCCTCGACTATTTTTTCTAGCTTCGTAATTGATCCTACACTTTTTAATTTACTTAAAATCGCCTCAATAACAAGTTGTTGGCGCTGTCCTCTCATTGCATCACTATCAATATGGCGAGTTCTTGCTAAGGCAAGTGCTTCTTCCCCTGTTAATTTTTGTAGTCCTTTTTTCAAATGGATCGCGTCAGGTTCATCTTTACTATTTTGCTCCGTAAATTCAACTGGGACATCTACTTCAATCCCATCTAATCCATCAACAATTTTAGTAAATGAATTAAAATTAAACTTTACAAAATAATCAACAGGCACTTGTAATAACTTTTCTACCGCTTCCACTGAAGCTTGCGGCCCTCCATCTTTACCATTTTTAACGAAACCACTTCCATATGCATGCGTTATTTTATCTTTTTTCTTTTCAACCGGAACATATGTGTATGTATCACGTGGTATACTCGTTAATTTCACAGTCTTATCATCTTTATTAAAAGTAGCTAACAGTAGTGCATCTGTATGAAATGCACCATTATACTCCTTTTGTCGTTCTTGATTTTCATCAATTCCCATAATTAAAAGTGAAACATTATTCGTAATCGGTTTTACAGTTTCCTCACGTAAATTTGATTTTTCACCACGTGCTAAATTAACATTTGATTTTTGTACGAGATTAGAAGTTTTCATATATACGTAAGTACCATATCCAAATCCGCAAAATAGTAATATTGCTAACAATACACTTATTATCGTTGTCTTTTTATATTTTCGTTTATTTTTCTGTTCTCTTGAAGAAGAGGTATTCTCCATATCATTTCCTCCGTTTTCTATTCATCTAATATATTTTTCAATTTTTCATACTTAGAGCTATCCTTTTGAAATGCATTCTCTTTCAACCCTTTGTTTATTTGTATCCATTCAGTCGTAATCGAATATTGAATCATACCTTCGTGGAAACTAAGGAACTTTAGCATAATCCCCGTATTTTTCTCTACAACCATTTCAAATTTCCCTCTTAAATCTTCAGATGTACTTACAGGTGTTTCTATATGTATTGTCCCTTCTATTTTGTAGCAATCCAGTCCAAGATACTTCGTTTCTTTATAATTCCAATCTTTATATCGAATTAATAGATCAGCAAATTCGGATTGAATACTATACTTCGCGAATCCTATATATTCATCATCATACCTTTTTTTCTCACCTGATTTTCTCAATAACCTTTCCGTAGGATTTAATTTTAATAGTTCATAGTTTCTTTCTTTCGGGCTCCATTTTGTTTCTTTGTACGTATACTTCTCGTCATCAAACTCTTTTTTCTTGCCCTCGTTATATATAATGGTTCGTTTTTTCACTAGTTTATCTTCTTTCGAAGAGATACCTCTTTGTTGCTCCGTATCAATCGCATATTTGTATGTTGTAGCAATTCTTGACGAACTAGAATATTCCTCAAATTGTCCTGAAATATTATTAAAATGATCAATGGAATCTAGCATCTTTTCATGAATCTTTTCTTTATCCGGATAATTTGCATTCGCCTTTATTTCCTCTTCATTTTCGTAATCAGAAAATGCCTTTTTCTTTACATATTCAAACACTCCGCCGTTTTGAGCAAAAATTTGATCAGAAAACTCCGACATAGACACAATTGAAAGTGCTAGAACCGCAGCACTTATAGCCATCATATAAACTCTGTAACCTTTCTTTTTTACCGGGAGATTATGTAGTGTACAATTGATCTTTTCATTTAACTCTGGTGGCACTATAACACTCTCTTCTTTTATTCTCTTTTTTAATTTCTCATCAAATATTTTTTCATTATCCATCCTTTGCACCCCCTATTCCATCTTTAATCGTTTCTGTAGTTGTTCCCTCGCACGTGCCAATCTCGATTTCACTGTTCCTTTTGGTACTTCTAAAAGCTTCGCTATACTCTCTTGATTCATATCTTCATAATAATAAAGCACCGTAACAGCTCTTAACTCTTCATGTAACGATTGAATCGCATTACACAAATCTATATCTTCATACTGATCGCACGCACTCATATTGTAATCATTCTCTTCTGTCACAATTATCTTTTTATACGTTCTAATAATGTTATTACATTCATTCATTAAAATTCGAATCAACCAAGTTTGAAAAAACTCTTCTTTCTTTAATTTTTTTATATTTTCATAGGCTTTTAAAATTGTTGTTTGTATCGCATCCTCTATATTTGTCTCATCACGTAACATAGCCTTTGCAATACGATACATCTTTACTTTTTCTGTATGTATAAGCCTCATAAATGCTTCATGATCACCTTTTTTCGCTAAAGAAACATCGGTTTCTTCTTTTACAATCATTTTATATAAAGGGATTACTTTCACAATTGCTCCTCCTGTTTCATCCTCACTTCAAATTTAACTTTACATGTATTAGACGGATGAGCCTAGAAAAAGGTTCATTTTTTTGAATATTTTCATAAAAAAAGGTAAACATTTTTCATGTTTACCTTTACTTAGATGTAATTCTAAGGAAATACCCATCTGGATCCACAATTTTAAATCCTCTCATCTCCCATGGATAAGTTTGAATTTCTTCTTGTATTGTGCACCGATTCTCTTTACAACGTTCATATACTTCTTCAATCCGATTGACAACAATAATTAGTTCAAAGCCATTCCCCTTCATCTCTTTTCGATTGTAAAAATAGTGATTTTCATTCAATCTTGAATCACTAACTAGTAATAAAGAAAACTGGTCGAAATTAAAACGTGCTGCATGCATATTTCGTTTATACAACTTTAAACCAATTACTTCTTCATAGAACAATAATGACTTTTCTACATCATTTACATATAGCTGCAACTCATTCGTTTCCTCCTCATCAAAAAAAGTCCACTCATATAGTGGACTTTCTACTCTACAACGGTAAATCCCTCTTCTTAAACAATACAATCGCTACTATAAAAATACAAAGCGCTCCCGCAGCTAAACCTATACTTACTGGCCATATATTATACGTTCCTTCCGCAATTTCTTTTGGACGAAACAGTGTAAATAACGATAGACTTTTCATCCACTCTAACTTATCACTTAATTTACCTACCATATTTAGTACAAAAAATAAAATAGTTAAACTTGCTGAGTAGCTAAGTGCTTTTCTTTCATCATTACATATACAAGAAAAGAAAAATGAATAAGCACTAACGACTAAAAATGTGAGCCCTCCGACTATATTTATCTTCAGGAATAATTCTTTATTTAAATTATTATCTTGTAAAAACCATTCCGCACCTACTATGCCCGCTACATACGTAACAACTACAATAATTAGTAGTCCTAATATGAGAACAGAGGCTTGCGTGACTGCAATTTTCACTCTAGATACAGGTGTCGCTAATAAATATGCCATCGCCCCTTTATCTACATGCCGGACAATTAAATGTGTTGCAACTGTAACGCAAAAAATTGTTAATATGATAATAAACAATAGACTATAGTACTCACCAGCTAAAAAATCCATTACGTTTTGAATCGGACTTTCCATGCCAACAATTTTTTTCACACTATCAGGCATAGCGCTTATTAATTCATTTAAACCTTTCGCTGATACCATTGAAGGGAATATCCAAATTAACAACCATAAATATAGAGCTGCACCAGTTGCGTAACTCAAAATACTTTTTTGCGTCTCTTTCAAACTAGCTAAAAACAATTGCTTATTCATGCTTTACCCCTTCTTTCTTATCGTAATAATGCATAAATAAATGTTCTAAATCCATCGCTCTCGTTTGAAGCGCTGTTACATTATAGTTTGAAAGTATTTGTAAAACAATTTGATAGTTTCCTTGTACAATAATCGATGCCTCTCTACCTTTTACCGCTTCAAATTGTAAATTACATTGCGTAAGAGATTTAATCTCTTCCTCTGATGATACGGTTACATCTATCACTTGTCGTCTCATACTTTGTAAATCATGAATATTTTCAACCGTTACAAGGCGCCCATCTTTAATAATCGCTACTCGGTCACATGTACGCTCAATCTCAGTGAAAATATGTGAAGACATAAGAATTGTTTTTCCTCTTTGCTTTTCCTCTACTATTAAATCTATAAACACTTGCTGCATAAGTGGATCAAGTCCTGATGTCGGTTCATCTAAAATTAACACCTCTGGATCATGCATAAATGCAGCGACAATCCCTACTTTTTGCTTCATTCCTTTAGACATTTTTCGAATTGGTGTTTTCACATCAAATTGAAGACGTTCTATTAATTCATCTCGTCTTTTCGTATCCTTTAGCCCACGCATTCCTTGCATTAACTTCAAAAACTCTAATCCGTTCATTCCTTCAATAAAAGAGATTTCTCCTGGTAGATAGCCAACTTCTCTTTGAATTTTCGCTGCTTCATTCCAACAATCCAATCCAAAAATTGTCGCTTTACCATCTGTCGGTTTTATAAACCCCATTAAATTACGAATTGTTGTGGATTTCCCGGCACCATTTGGTCCTAAGTAACCGAATACTTCCCCTTCTTTCACTTCAAATGTAATATGAAACAAACCTTTTCCATTTGAAAATTTTTTTGTGACATTTTGAACTGAAATCATAATTCCACCTCATTTTTTGAAATATTTAATATATGATATTTCAAAATTATTGTACTCCTCATCTTTCATATTCGCAACAACTTTTTGAAATATTTATATGTCTATATTTCAAATATTATTGTTTTTCATTATTTTTTCTTGTATATTTTAATTGAGGTGATTGCATTGAACGGCTTTGAAAAAGTGAAAGAAAAGAAAAAACGTGCTATTAAAGAGGCAGCCTTCTTATTATTTTCAGAACGCGGATTTAATGAAGTGAAAATAGAACATATTGCAAAAGAAGCAAACGTTTCTCAAGTAACCATTTATAATCATTTCGGAAGTAAAGATGCGTTATTTCGAGAGCTTATACAAGAATTTATTATATCTGAATTTCAATATTATAAAGATCTTGCAGCGGAAAAATTACCTTTTCATGATATGATGCAAAAAATGATTGTAAGAAAAATGAATACTGGTGGGTTATTTCAGCCGGATATGTTACTACAAATGATGCAAAGAGATGAAGAGCTCCGAAAGTTTATTTATAGTTATCAAAACGAAAAAATCTTGCCTTGGTATTTAGAAATATTAGAACAAGCACAGCAAAAAAATGAAATTAATCCCCACCTTACTAAAGAAATGATGTTGCTATACATTCAAATGTTTACTAAATTAGGCGATGATTTTGGAGCCAAGCTTCTTGAAGGAGATCGCGAAAAACATATTCAAGATATTGTCACTATGTTTTTCTATGGTCTTTCTGTTCCACAAAAATAAAAAGACACGAAATTCGTGTCTTTTTATTTTACAGTGATAACTCTACCTGTTTCACTACTTTCAACCGCTAATTGAATCAGCTTAATAACTTCTAAACCTTCTTGTGCTGTTACAGGTAATTTCTCACCACTTATAATACTATCTCTTACACCTTTATAGTACATGTCATAACAGCCGACTTCTGTTGGAATACATACTGACTCTTCTTCTGTTTCTAGAGTAGCAAAATTCTGTTCAATGTCTACCCCATAACCGTTATCGCCTGGCTTCATTCCATTTTTTAATTGTTCTTCCTGTGAATCCATACCGTATTTCACGATAGAACCTTTATCTCCATGCAGTGTAAAGTGTGGACCTGCCTTTTTCACATAACTGCTACTACGTAAAATGACACGTTTAACTCCGTAATGAAGTACTATGTGGAAATAATCATCAATTTCTGCACCTGGTCGTTGTTTGATTACATCTGCACTGATTGCATTTGGTTTCCCAAATAATGATAATGCTTGGTCAATTAAATGCGAGCCTAAGTCATATAATATACCTGATCCTGGTAAGTTCTTTTCTCTCCATCGATCACGTACATGTGGACGGAAGCGATCGAAATGCGCCTCATATGCGTATACATTCCCTATTCTATCCTCTTCTAATAATTTCTTTATCGTTAAGAAATCATTATCAAAACGGCGGTTATGATATACACTTAATACGACATTATGCTGCTCTGCTAATGAAATAAGCTCTTCTCCTTCTTCAATTGAAACAACAAATGGTTTCTCTACAACAACATGCTTACCGTTTAATATTGCTTCTTTTACATATGGAAAATGAGTTGTATTTGGTGAAGTAATAACAACTAAGTCAATATCAGCTCGCTTCACCAATTCATCAATTGCACTCACGACGTTAGCATTCGGTAATGTTTCTTTTACTACCTCTTCTTTTGAAGATAACACGGCACGAATATCGTATTCTTCTATCGTTTGTAATAATGGGATGTGAAATGTTGTACTAGAAAATCCAAACCCTACAATCCCTACACCTATTTTTTTCATGTTGCTGCCCCTCCATTTATCCCGCTATTTGTGGGTAGTAAGTCCACTTCATGAGAACGATTTCATTCAGTTATTATAACAAGATTATTATAATTTACATAATAAATTGCCTAGAAAAAAGCATCTTGCCATTATTCATGACAAGATGCTTTTTTTATTCCGGTCGTTTTTTCGTCCACGTTTCAATAACTTCACCAGTATCATTAACATCTAGCACTAAACTACCGTTACTATACCGGTCTTTATTTCGATACGCTTTCGGGTCAATTTCTTCTACGATATGTTTCTCTGTCTTCATGTAAACTAGTTCATCGTCTCTAACAATTTCTATACCGACAATGCGGTATGGATTACGTTTTAACTCTTTGAAAATAACAAGTCCCCGCTTCGCCCTCGTTGATTTCTCAATTTCTGATGCTTTTAGGCGTTTTACAGCACCACGCTGCGTTACGAGAATAAGTTGATCTTTGTCACCATTTAATGGCTTACCAGCAGCAACATAGTCATCTTCTTTTAAATTAATTGCTTTCACACCAGCGGCTCTTACACCGACTGGACTTACTTCATCTTCATGGAAAATAAGTGCATATGCACCGTGTGTAGCAAGAACGATATCACTCGTTCCATCTGTCGCAAATATATCAACAACTTCATCATCTTTTTTCAAGTTTACAGCAACGAACGCTCTTGAGTAACGCTGTACTTTATATTGGTTTAATTCTGTCTTCTTAATCATACCATTCTTTGTTACAAATACGATAAATCGCTTTTCTTCCTCAAAGTTCGGTACGACAGTTGCCCAAATGATGGTTTCATCCCGGTCGAGTGAAACGATATTAGCAACGTGCTGTCCTAAATCTTTCCAACGAATATCTGGCATTTCGTATACTGGCAGATATATATAGTTTCCTTTATTCGTAAATAAGAGGACTGTCTCTGTCGTATTCGTATCGAATCGTTCAAGTAAGATGTCACCCTCTTTCATACCGAAGTCTTTGCCGTTTGAGGCATTATGTGAGCGCCATCCAGTACGTTTCACATATCCTTCTTTCGTTACAGTAACGATGACATCTTCTTGTGGGATCATCACTTCTACATCGATTTTAATTTCCTCGATTTGATCTTCAATAATCGCGCGTCGATCATCACTATATGTTTTCTTAACTCTCTTTAAATCTGTTTTAATTACTTGAAGTAATCTTTTTTCACTTTGTAAAATTGCCTGTAGCTCAATAATTTTCTTATTAAGCTCATCTGCCTCTTGTTGTAGTGCTGTAATATCTGTATTCGTTAAACGATATAATTGCAAGGATACAATTGCTTCCGCTTGCGCTTCTGTAAATCCAAATTTCGCACTTAAATTATCTTTTGCATTACGCTTATCTTTTGAAGCTCGAATCGTTTCAATAACTTGGTCTAAAATCGATAATGCTTTCTTTAAACCTTCTACAATATGTTGACGATTTTCTGCTTTTCTTAATTCATATTGTGAACGTCTCGTAACAACTTCTTTTTGATGTCCAATATATGCATCTAAAATTTTCGGTAATGTCATAAGCGTTGGACGGCGATTATTAATCGCTACCATGTTAAAGTTATATGGTATTTGTAAATCTGTATTTTTATATAAATAATTTAAAATACCTTCAGAATTTGCTTCTTTTTTTAATTCTACGACAATGCGAAGACCTGTACGATCTGTCTCATCACGCACTTCAGCAATGCCATCTAATTTTTTATCTAGACGTAACTCATCCATTTTCTTAACAAGGTTTGCTTTATTTACTTCGTATGGAATTTCAGTAATTACGATTTGCTGTTTCCCACCACGAACCGTTTCAACTTCTGCTTTCCCGCGAATAATAATTTTACCTTTACCTGTTTCATACGCCTTTTTAATACCGTCAATCCCTTGAATAATACCACCTGTTGGGAAATCAGGTCCTTTCATAACTGTTAATAAATCATCAACAGTACTATTCGGTTTATCAATACGCATCATTGTAGCGTCAATAACTTCTCCAAGATGATGCGGAGGAATTTCTGTTGCATAACCAGCGGAAATCCCTGTAGATCCGTTCACTAATAAGTTCGGGAACGCTGCTGGTAAAACAACCGGTTCTTCACTCGTATCATCAAAATTGGATACGAATTCTACTGTTTCTTTATCAAGATCACGTAATAACTCAGATGCAATTGGTGATAATCGGGCTTCCGTATAACGCATTGCTGCTGCTGGATCCCCGTCAACACTACCGTTATTACCATGCATCTCAACTAAAACATTACGTACTTTCCAAGTTTGGCTTAAACGTACCATCGCCTCATATACAGAGGAATCACCATGCGGATGATAATTACCAATAACGTTACCGACTGTTTTAGCTGACTTACGGAACGCTTTATCGTGCACGTTTCCTTCTACATACATAGAATATAAAATACGTCTTTGTACTGGTTTTAAGCCGTCACGCGCATCTGGAAGTGCGCGATCTTGAATAATATATTTACTATAACGTGCAAAGCGATCACCTAACACGTCTTCAAGCGGGAGGTCATGAAACTTCTCTGCTTGCATGTTATTCCACCTCCGTCTCCATAATCATTTCATTTTCTAAAATATTTCCTTCTTCTTGCATACCAAACTGTACATTACGCTCAATCCATTTACGGCGCGGTTCTACTTTATCGCCCATTAATGTTGTTACGCGGCGCTCTGCTCTTGCTGCATCATCAATTTTCACGCGAATTAATGTACGTGTTTCAGGATTCATCGTTGTTTCCCATAATTGATCCGCATTCATTTCGCCAAGTCCTTTGTAACGCTGTAACATGTAACCTTTCCCAACTTTTTTCGTTACTTCATCTAATTCATCATCTGACCATGCGTATTCAATTACTTCACTTTTTCCTTTTCCTTTACTTACTTTGTATAAAGGAGGAAGTGCGATAAACACTTTACCAGCTTCGATAAGTGGTTTCATATATCTGTAGAAGAATGTTAATAACAATACTTGAATATGCGCCCCGTCTGTATCGGCATCGGTCATAATGACAACTTTATCGTAGTTAATGTCTTCCACATCGAATTCATTGCCTACACCGCCGCCAATTGCATAAATGATTGTATTAATTTCTTCATTTTTGAAGATATCAGCAAGCTTTGCTTTTTCTGTATTAATTACTTTACCACGTAATGGTAATACCGCTTGGAAACGTCGATCTCGTCCTTGTTTCGCAGAACCACCGGCAGAGTCACCCTCTACTAGGTACAGTTCATTTTTCTGCGGATTACGTGATTGTGCGGGTGTTAATTTACCACTTAATGTACCTTCTGATTTCTTTTTCTTTTTACCAGTACGTGCTTCTTCTCTCGCTTTACGAGCGGCTTCACGCGCTTGTGCTGCTTTAATTGCTTTTCTCACAAGAAGTGTAGCTACGTCCGGGTTTTCTTCTAAAAAGTAAGCTAAATGCTCTGATACAATGGCATCAATTGAAGAACGAGCTTCACTTGTACCTAGTTTCCCCTTCGTTTGTCCTTCAAACTGAAGTACTTCTTCTGGTACACGTACAGAAACGATAGCCGCTACACCTTCACGAATATCTGTACCTTCTAAGTTTTTATCTTTTTCTTTTAATAGCGAAACTTTACGAGCATACTCATTAAACACACGTGTCATTGCTGTCTTAAATCCAGCTTCATGTGTTCCACCATCTTTTGTACGTACGTTATTTACAAACGATAGAATATTTTCTGAGTAGCCATCGTTAAATTGAAATGCTAGCTCTGCCTCAATTCCATTTTGTTCACCAGAGAAATATACAACTGGATGAATCGAATCTTTCTCTTCGTTTAAGTATGAAACGAAAGCTTCAATTCCTGTTTCATAATGAAACACATCTTCTAAATCATTTCGTTCATCTTTTATTGAGATTTTCATCCCTTTTAATAAAAATGCAGATTCGCGTAATCTTTCACATAAAGTTTCATAGTTATAATTTGTTGTACTGAAAATTGTTGTATCTGGTTTAAAATGCATTGTCGTACCAGATTCTTTCGTCTTTCCGATTTTTTCAAGCGTCGTTACAGGAACACCACCATTTTCAAAGCGTTGTTCATAAATATTTCCGTCACGCTTAATCGTTACGACTAACCATTCTGATAAGGCGTTTACAACTGATGCCCCAACACCGTGTAAACCACCGCTTGTTTTATAGCCACCTTGACCAAACTTACCGCCTGCATGAAGTACAGTTAAAATAACTTCAGGTGTCGGTTTCCCAAGTTTATGCATTCCCGTAGGCATTCCTCGCCCTTTATCAATAACGCTAATACTATTATCTTTATGTATTACGACAGAAATTTCGTCGCCAAATCCCGCTAACGCTTCATCAACGGAGTTATCTACTATTTCGTATACTAAATGATGCAATCCACGGCTGTCCGTGCTCCCGATATACATACCCGGGCGTTTTCGAACGGCTTCAAGTCCTTCTAACACTTGAATCGCATCTTCATTATATTGGAACTGATGCTTCGCCAAACTCCTTGCCCCTTTCCTAATCCAAAATCAGAACATATGTTTCTATTATAGAATAACGCCTCGACTAT